>Ga0209013_10000443_pt1 | contig 36609 bp, 46 predicted proteins | sample Cruoilmetagenom2_FD_187291 | JGI IMG/M metagenome (GOLD analysis project Ga0209013, IMG submission 187291) | Oil polluted marine microbial communities from Coal Oil Point, Santa Barbara, California, USA - Sample 2 (SPAdes) (version 2) | ecosystem: Environmental > Aquatic > Marine > Oil seeps ...
TTTTTATTCCAATATCCAGGGCTGCTATTTTGTATTGAGCATTCTCGTTTCCAAAAAAATAAGGTTCTGTGGTTGATACTTTCGAAGCAAGTTCTAATCCTTCCATATTAGGCACTTTTTTTAAGGATTCCCTTAAGCTGTCTATGTCTTCTACTTCCGTAGAGATTACGGCATTCATAGCACCCTGATCCCGAATATGGCTTACCAGGGCTCTGGTATCTACATCGGAAATAGCGAAAAGATTGCTTGCGTCCAAAAATTCCTCTAGACTATGATCTGCAATGGGTCTTGAGTACTCATAGCTGAAATTCTTACATATCAATCCCGCTATTTTTACAGAACCGGATTCCACCTCATCCATATTGGTCCCATAATTACCTATGTGAGCATTTGTTGTAACCATGAGTTGACCGAAATAGGAAGGATCTGTAAATATTTCCTGATAACCAGTCATCCCGGTATTAAAACAAACTTCTCCATATGCAGTTCCTTCTTTTTTACCTACTGCCTTACCAAAGAAAATAGTCCCGTCTTCCAATAATAATAGTGCTTTCTTTTTAGATTGATACTTCATATTGTTAAATAAGATTACGTTTGACAAATAAACATAAAAAAAGGATAGACTTTTAGGTCTATCCTTTATTAAATATTAAAGATTTTATAAACAATTTATGCTTCAGAATCATTTTTCTTTTCTTCGGAATCTTCTGGTTCAGTTGCTTCAGGTTCTGACACTTCTTCTTTAGTTGCTTCAGGTTCTGAAACTTCTTCTTTAGTTGCCTTTGGTTTTTTAACCTCCTCAACTTCTTGGGTGGCTTCCTCGGTTTCTACTGCCTCTGTCTCCTTTATCTCTTCTGTTACAGTTTCCGCAGCCTCCTCAACTACAGCAGTATCAGTAGCTTTTTCAACTATAGCCTCATCGGCCTTTTTACCTCTTCTACTTCTTCTTGTAGTTTTCTTTTTAGCAGCTTTACCAGCATTGTAAATCTCATTATAGTCTACAAGTTCTATCATTGCCATATCTGCGTTATCTCCAAGCCTATTTCCCAACTTAATAATTCGGGTATAACCTCCGGGTCGCTCACCAACCTTGTCGGAAACACTTCCAAATAATTCTGTAACCGCATACTTATCCCTAAGGTTCTTAAATGCAATACGCCTGTTATGGGATCCTTTTTCGGTAGTCTGATTATTCTCAGCCTTCGATTTAGTTATTAGTGGCTCTATAAACTGCTTTAAGGCTTTAGCCTTTGCCACAGTTGTATTAATTCTTTTATGTTCAATCAACGAACAAGCCATGTTAGCCAACATAGCTTTTCTATGGGCTGACTTTCTTCCTAAATGATTGAATTTTTTACCGTGTCTCATCGTTACTTATATAAATGCTTACTAAAAACAGGAAAAATCCTGTCTTTATTGATAAATTAATCCTTATCTAATTTGTACTTTGAAAGATCCATTCCAAAATTAAGGCCCTTGTTTATAACCAGCTCTTCTAATTCTGTCAATGATTTTTTACCAAAGTTCCTGAATTTCATTAAATCGTTTTTGTTGAACGAAACCAAATCGCCTAATGTATCCACTTCCGCAGCTTTTAAACAATTTAAAGCTCTAACAGAAAGATCCATATCAACAAGTTTAGTCTTTAAAAGCTGACGCATATGAAGAGATTCTTCATCGTAGGTCTCTGTTTGCGCTATTTCATCAGCTTCAAGAGTAATACGTTCATCAGAAAACAACATGAAATGGTGTATCAGTACTTTGGCCGCTTCTGTCAATGCATCTTTTGGATGAATAGAACCATCGGTAACGATCTCAAATACCAATTTCTCATAATCCGTTTTTTGCTCAACACGGAAGTTTTCAATGCTGTATTTTACATTTTTTACCGGGGTAAAAATTGAATCGATAGCTATACTTCCCAAAGGTGCATTAGACTTTTTATTTTCTTCTGCCGGTACATAACCACGACCTTTTTCAATGATTACCTCCATATTTATGCTCACCTTCGGCTCCATGTTGCAAATAACAAGGTCCGGGTTCAACACCTGATAACCAGAGATGAATTTTTGAAAATCTCCTGCAGTAAGCTGATCCTTACCACTTACAGATATGGAAACGGTTTCCTCATTAACATCTTCAATTTGTCTTTTAAATCGAACTTGTTTGAGGTTTAGGATGATTTCGGTAACATCTTCCACAACACCTTCAATAACCGAAAATTCATGCTCTACTTTATCAATTCTTACGGATGTAATTGCAAATCCTTCCAAAGAAGAAAGCAATACCCTTCGCAAGGCGTTCCCAACAGTCAAACCATAACCAGGTTCCAAAGGGCGAAATTCAAATTTGCCTTCGAAATCTGAGGAATCTATCATTATAACTTTATCGGGCTTCTGAAAATTTAATAATGCCATAGTCGGATTTGTGTTGTTTTTATTTAGAGTATAACTCCACGATTAATTGTTCTTTAATATTCTCTGGTATCTGAATTCTTTCCGGAATGGAAACATAATTTCCTTCCATTTTATCATTGTTCCATGTCATCCATTCATACACACTGCTATTTGCATTAAGTGCATCTTGTATGGCCTGAAGAGATTTTGATTTTTCCCTCACCCCTACAACATCACCAGCTTTTAAGGAATAAGAAGGAATATTTACCAATTCTCCATTAACAGTAATGTGTCTATGAGAAACTAACTGTCTTGCACCTCTTCTGGAATTTGAAATTCCCATCCTGTAAACTACATTATCAAGACGTGCCTCACACAATTGGAGCAGAACTTCACCGGTTACACCTTTACTCCTGTTAGCTTTAGCAAAGAGGTTTCTGAATTGTTTCTCCAATATGCCATAGGTATATTTTGCTTTCTGCTTTTCCATCAACTGGACAGCATATTCAGATTTTTTACCACGACGTCTGTTATTACCGTGTTGTCCCGGGGGATAATTTTTTTTCTCGAAAGCTTTGTCGTCTCCGAAAATTGCTTCGCCGAATTTACGTGCGATCTTTGATTTAGGTCCTGTATATCTTGCCATCTTCTTTTAATTTGGAAATGTGATTATGAATTAAGGCTTATCCTTCGATAATCGTAATTGCACTTCCTGTGAATTAACCTTTTATAAATATGTAACTTAATTAAACTCTTCTTCTTTTGGGTGGTCTACAACCGTTATGTGGTAATGGTGTTACATCTACAATCTCGGTAACTTCAATACCAGCATTATGAATTGACCGAATTGCAGATTCTCTTCCGTTACCCGGTCCTTTTACATAAACTTTCACCTTTCTCAATCCCGCTTCATGAGCTACTTTGCAACATTCTTCGGCCGCTACCTGAGCAGCATAAGGAGTATTCTTTTTAGAACCTCTAAATCCCATCTTACCAGCAGAAGACCATGAAATAACATCGCCTTTTTTGTTGGTCAAAGAAATTATTATGTTATTAAAGGAAGCCGTTACATGGGCTTCACCAGCCGATTCAACGATTACCTTGCGCTTTTTAGCTCCTTTGGTACTTGTCTTTGCCATATTATGCTAATTATTTAGTTGCTTTTTTCTTATTAGCAACCGTTTTTCTTTTTCCTTTCCTGGTCCTGGAATTATTCTTGGTCCTTTGTCCTCTAAGTGGAAGTCCAGATCTGTGGCGGATTCCTCTGTAACAGCCAATATCCATCAGACGCTTAATATTCAACTGATTTTCTGAACGAAGTTCCCCTTCAATTTTAAAAGAGGAAACAGCATCACGAATACGACCAATTTCATCATCGTTCCAGTCTGATACTTTGCTATCCTGATTTACCTTGGCTTTCTCTAATATCTCTTGTGCCCTGCTTTTACCGATACCAAAAATATAGGTAAGTGCTATGACACCTCTTTTTTGTTTTGGTATATCTACACCTGCAATTCTTGCCATAATTACCCTTGTCTTTGTTTGAATCTAGGATTCTTTTTATTGATTACGTACAATCTGCCTTTTCTGCGAACTATTTTGCAGTCGGCACTTCTTTTCTTTATGGATGCTCTAACTTTCATTCCGTCTTTGTTAGTATCTATATGTAATTCTCGCCTTTGTTAAATCGTATGGGCTCATTTCCAGTTTTACTTTATCTCCGGGTAACAATTTTATATAATGCATACGCATCTTCCCGGAAATATGAGCAGTAACCACATGTCCGTTTTCAAGTTCCACTCGAAACATTGCATTGGACAAAGCCTCTATAATGCTACCGTCTTGTTCTATGGGTGCTTGTTTGGCCATAACTTATGCAACTTTTCGGTTTTTACCTGATTTCATCAATCCGTCATAATGCCTGTTCAACAAGTAAGAATTAACCTGCTGTACAGTATCAATAGCTACCCCCACCATGATCAAAAGTGATGTACCTCCATAAAATAAGGCCCATCCCGCCTGAATATCCATCAGTTTAACCACTACGGCAGGTAATACTGCTAACAGGGCAAGGAAAACAGATCCTGGCAAGGTGATTAGTGACATTATCTTATCAAGAAAATCTCCTGTTTCTTTACCTGGTCTGATGCCCGGTATAAATCCACCACTGCGTTTCAAATCATCGGCCATTTTATTCGTGGGAACTGTAATGGCAGTATAGAAATATGTAAATATTATAATCAGCAATGCAAATAAAATATTATAGGCCAATCCAAAAATATCCTGAAACTGCACTTCCATCCATTGTCCTACTGCTGTATTATTAAATGTTCTTCCTAACAACCCCGGCGCAAACATAATAGCCTGTGCAAAAATTATAGGCATTACCCCGGAAGCGTTTAATTTCAAAGGAATGTATTGTCTGGAACCGGCAATATTTTTTTCATATCCTCCGGAGGCCGTCCTCCTCGCATATTGAACCGGTATTCTCCTCGTTGCCATAACCAATAGAACACTGGCCAGAATAACAAGAAACCAAAGAATAACTTCTATAAGCATAAACATCAGTCCGCCTGTATTATTCGCCGTTCTGGAAACAAACTCCTGAACAAAAGATTGTGGCATATTCGCTATAATACCAATCATAATAAGGAGCGAAATACCATTACCAATTCCTTTATCTGTAATCTTTTCTCCTAACCACATGGCAAAGACACAACCTGTTACCAAAATGATTACTGCGGGTACTATAAAACTCAAGCCTTTACCTAACAGGAATGCACTATCCGGAACACCTAGAGCACCAAGGCTATAGAGGTAGGCCGGAGCCTGCACAATACAGATCCCAATGGTTAGCCATCTGGTTATCTGGTTTTTTGTTTTTCTTCCACTTTCACCTTCCTTATCTAGTTTTTGAAGATAAGGCACTGCGATTCCCATTAATTGAACCACAATAGATGCAGAGATATAGGGCATAATTCCAAGAGCAAATACAGAAGCATTGGCAAATGCACCACCTGTAAAGGCGTTTAATAAACCTAATATACCTGATTCTGTATTAGAAGATAATTCTGCTAATTGAGAAGTATCAATACCGGGAAGAACAACCTGAGCACCAAAACGATACACCAATAAAAGACCCAGGGTTACAATAATTCTGCCCCTTAGTTCTTCAATTTTCCAGATATTTGATATAACCTCAAAAAATTTCTTCATAATCTTCTTTACTTATAAATTTATTGCTTCACCGCCAGCGGCTTCAATCGCAGCTTTCGCAGTTGCAGTAAATTTATGTACGGTTATTTTAAGAGACGCTTTTAGTTCACCACCGCCTAATATCTTAACCAAATCGTTTTTATGAGCCATTCCGTTATCCACAAGATCTTTTACAGTGACTGTTTTTTTAACCAATCCTTTATCTGCAAGTTCCTGAAGTTTATTCAGATTAATGCCCTGATATTCTTTTCTGTTAATATTGGTAAAACCAAATTTGGGTACTCGTCTCTGTAAAGGCATTTGACCTCCTTCAAAACCGATCTTCCTGGAATACCCGGATCTTGATTTAGCACCTTTATGCCCTCTTGTTGCTGTACCGCCTTTACCAGAACCCTGGCCTCGGCCTATGGTTTTCCCGGCTTTATGAACAGATCCTTTGGCTGGTTTTAAATTCCCTAAATTCATTACAAATATTTTTTAAGCTTCTTCCGTAGAAACTAAGTGTTTAACCTTATTGATCATCCCTATAATATTGGGTGTGTTATCATGCTCCACAACGTGACCAATCTTACGCAATCCAAGTGCCTCCAGTGTTCTTTTCTGATTTTGTGGCCTTTTAATGCTACTTCTTACCTGTTTAACTCTAATCTTTGCCATACTCTTGCTACTTATCCTTTAAAGACTTTTTCTAACGAAACACCTCTTTGTTTTGCTACAGTCCTGGCATCCCTTAATTGTAGTAAAGCATCAAATGTAGCCTTTACCACATTATGTGGGTTAGAAGATCCCTGAGACTTGGACAAAACGTCCTGTACTCCAACTGATTCCAATACGGCTCTAACCGCACCTCCGGCAATTACTCCTGTACCATGGGAAGCAGGCTGCACATATACACGTGCTCCTCCATACTTTCCTTTTTGCTCATGTGGCAAAGTGCCTTTGCTCAGTGGTATTCTAATTAAGTTCTTTTTAGCATCCTCAATAGCTTTAGCTATAGCTGTAGCTACTTCTTTAGACTTCCCAAGACCATGACCTACTACACCATTCTCATCACCAACTACCACGATCGCAGAAAAACCAAAAGCTCTACCACCTTTAGTTACCTTAGTAACTCTTTGAACACCAACCAGTCTGTCTTTTAGTTCAAGACCTCCCGGTTTAACAGTTTCTACATTTTTGTACTTCCCGAACATATTTCCTATTAAAATTTTAGACCGGCCTCTCTGGCACCTTCGGCCAATGATTTTACTCTACCATGATACAAATTACCGCCACGATCAAAAGCAACTGCTTCTATACCGGCTTTCTTTGCTTTTTCAGCTACTGCCTTACCAACAAGGTTGGCAATCTCTGTCTTTGTACCCTTTGACTTACTTAGTTCCTTATCCCTTGAAGAAGCGGCAACTAAAGTGGTCCCGTTATTGTCGTCTATTATTTGGGCATAAATTTCTTTATTACTTCTAAAAACAGACAATCTAGGCCTCTCTGCTGTACCAAAGGAAACTTTTCTTATCCTTCTTCTAATACGCTCTCTTCTTTCAGTTTTTGATAATCCCATAATTCAATTCTTAAGCGGATTTACCTGCTTTTCTTCTTAATTGTTCTCCGACAAATTTTATCCCTTTTCCTTTGTAAGGTTCTGGTTTGCGGAATGATCTTATTTTGGCCGCAATTTGGCCTACCAATTGCTTGTCAGGTGAGCTAAGCTTTATAATTGGGTTCTTTCCCTTTTCAGAAATAGTCTCAACTTTAACTTCAGGAGCTAAATTCAAAACAATATTATGTGAAAAACCCAAAGCCAAATCTAACTTTTGACCTTGATTACCTGCACGGTAACCAACACCCACCAATTCAAGCTCTTTAGACCATCCATTGGTCACTCCCAAAATCATATTGGAAATCAAGGATCTATACAGTCCGTGTTTGGCTTTATGTTCTTTAGAATCAGAAGGTCTTGTTACTACAACCTGGCCGTCTTCAGCTTTTATGGAAACCCCTGAATATTCCTGAGTTAATTCACCCAATTTCCCTTTTACAATAATAAGATTATCCTGCAGTTCTACTGTGGCTCCTTCCGGAATTTCTATTGGATTGTTACCTATTCTTGACATTTTCCTATCTCTTTATTTCTTAATAAACGTAGCATAAAACTTCTCCGCCCACATTGTCTCGATGAGCTTGTTTGCTAGTCATAACTCCATGCGAAGTAGACACAATAGCAATTCCCAAGCCATTAAGTACTCTGGGCATATCTCCGGAACTGGCATATTTTCTAAGACCTGGCGTACTTATACGCTGAATCTTTCTAATCACCGGTTCTTTGGTCAACCTATCATACTTCAGGGCAATTTTAATAATTCCCTGTACCTTATTCTCTTCGAATTTATAACTCAAAATATATCCTTGATCGAATAATATTTTAGTTACTTCTCTTTTCAAATTAGAAGCAGGAATTTCAACTACCCTATGACCCGCACTACTGGCGTTTCTAATTCTTGTTAAATAATCTGCTATTGGATCTGTAAACATCTTCTTAACTTTTATATTGGGTTACCAACTTGCTTTTTTAACACCGGGAATCAATCCTTTGTTAGCCATTTCTCTAAACATCACACGAGAAATACCAAAAGTTCTCATGTACCCCTTAGGTCTACCTGTCAATTTACATCTATTGTGCATACGAATAGGAGAAGCATTTTTAGGCAGTTTTTGCAAAGCCTCGTAATCGCCGGCTTCTTTTAAAGCCTTTCTCTTCTCCGCATATTTTGCTACAGCCTTCGCCCTTTTTCTTTCACGGGCTTTCATTGATTCTTTAGCCATACTAATTCTTTTTAAAAGGTAATCCCAATTCGGTTAACAATGATTTTGCTTCTTTATCTGTATCAGCACTAGTTACAAAAGTGATATCCATTCCATTAATCCTATTAATCTTATCAATATTAATTTCCGGAAAAATAATCTGTTCTGTTACACCAAGGTTGTAATTTCCTCTTCCGTCAAAACCTGTAGCTCTAATTCCCTGGAAATCTCTTACCCTTGGCAAGGCAGTAGTCACTAATCTATCTAAAAATTCATACATGCGCTCACCTCTAAGAGTGACTTTAGCCCCAATGGGCATACCCTTTCTTAGTTTAAACGCCGCAACATCCTTTTTTGAAATTGTTGATATCGCCTTTTGCCCAGTGATTAGGGTTAACTCATCTAAGGCATGATCCACCAATTTTTTATCGGCTACTGCTGCACCAACTCCCCTACTAACCACAATTTTTTGCAGCTTGGGTACTTGCATTACATTTTTGTAACCAAATTCTTCTTTAAGAGCTGTAACAATTCGCTCTCCATATTCTTGCTTTAATCTTGGAACGTAAGCCATAACTAAATTACTTCGTTAGATTTTTTAGAAAATCGTACTTTCTTCCCATCTCTTACCTCATAACCCACTCTTGTTGTTTCACCAGATTTGGAATCAATAAGAGATAAGTTAGATAAATGTATAGGAGCTTCTTTTTTCACAATTCCTCCCTGAGGATTTTGTGCACTTGGTTTTTCGTGTTTAGATACCATATTGGCACCTTCTACGATCGCCTTATTTTTTTCACGGTCCACAAGAGTAACTTTGCCTTCTGTTCCTTTATGGTCACCTGCAATTATCCTTACTTTATCTCCCGTTTTTATTCTTAATTTCATCTTACAATATTTTAAAGTACCTCAGGAGCTAATGAAACAATTTTCATGAATTGTTTATCACGCAACTCCCTGGCAACAGGTCCGAAGACACGAGTTCCTCTCATTTCACCTGTAGGATTTAACAAAACACAAGCGTTATCATCAAATCGAATATAAGAACCATCCGGTCTCCTTACTTCTTTTTTTGTTCTTACGACAACGGCCGTTGAAACGGTACCTTTCTTAATACCCCCATTTGGAGTGGCCTCTTTAACAGTAACTACAATTTTGTCCCCAACCGATGCATATCTCCTCTTTGTACCACCAAGCACCCGTATGGTTAATACCTCTTTGGCACCCGTATTGTCTGCTACTTTTAATTTTGATTCTTGCTGTAACATAATTATTTGGCTCTTTCTAAGACTTCAACCAGTCTCCAACATTTGGTTCTACTCAATGGACGTGTCTCCATTATCTTAACAGTATCTCCAATATTGCAGTCATTGGTCTCATCATGTGCAACATACTTTTTTGTTCGCAGTACGAACTTTCCATACATAGGATGCTTAACGCGCTTAACTTCGGCTACTACAATAGATTTCTCCATTTTGTTGCTAGTTACAACGCCTATTCTTTCCTTTCTTAAATTTCTTTTTTCCATAAAGCAGAACCAATTATTGGTTATCCCTTTTTGTTAATTCAGTAGCTAATTGAGCCACAGTTCTTCTTGCCTTCCTAATTTGAAGGGGGTTTTCAAGTGGTGTTACAGAGTGGGCGATTTTAAGATCTGCGTGCTGCTTCTTAAAATGTGCCATTTTCTCCTTCAATTCTTCTACCGATAATTCTTTTATTTCTGATTGTTTCATCATCCTAATTATAAAAATTATGCCGCTTCGTAATCCCTAGCCACTATAAATTTTGTCTTTACTGGTAATTTTTGCGCTGCAAGCCTTAAAGCTTCTTTAGCCACGTCCATGGGCACACCAGCTACCTCAAACATTATTCTTCCGGGCTTAACTACGGCGACAAAATATTCCGGGGCTCCTTTACCTTTACCCATACGAACCTCTAAAGGTTTTTTGGTAATAGGCTTGTCCGGGAAAATTTTAATCCATAATTGCCCTTGTCTTTTCATATACCTGGTCGCAGCAATACGAGCCGCCTCAATCTGGCGGGAAGTAAGAAAGCAGGAATCCAAAGATTTAATCCCGAACATTCCATTAGAAAGTTGATTCCCTCTACCGGAATTCCCTTTCATACGGCCTTTCTGCGCTTTGCGAAACTTCGTTCTTTTTGGCTGTAACATAATCTCTAACTTCTTCTTTAATTATTACTTTCTGCGACGTTGCTTTTTGCCTCCATCATGTTGCTTTCCTTTGGACTGTCCTTTAGACATTCCAATTAGCGGAGAAAGCTCTCTTTTACCATAAACCTCACCTTTCATTATCCATACTTTAATTCCTAATCTTCCATAGGTAGTATGTGCTTCATGAAGGGCATAATCTATATCAGCCCTAAAAGTGGATAAAGGTATTCTACCGTCTTTATAAGATTCTGACCTGGCCATTTCCGCTCCGTTCAACCTTCCTGAAATCTGTATTTTTATCCCTTCAGCATTCATTCTCATTGCCGCGGCAATAGCCATCTTAATTGCTCTTCTAAAGGAAATTCTATTTTCAATTTGCCGGGCCACACTTGCCGCTACGAGATTTGCATCAACTTCCGGTCTTTTTATCTCGAAAATATTTATTTGTACTTCCTTATCTGTAATTTTTTTAAGCTCTTCTTTTAATTTGTCCACTTCCTGACCACCTTTCCCGATAATTATACCTGGCCTGGCCGTGGTTATGGTAACTGTAATAAGCTTTAACGTTCTTTCAATAATTACTCTGGATACACTAGCCTTCGCTAAACGTGTATGAACATATTTTCTGATCTTATCGTCTTCCGCTAGTTTATCGCCATAATCGTTTCCACCATACCAGTTGGATTCCCAACCTCTGATAATTCCTAGACGATTTCCGATTGGATTTGTTTTTTGTCCCATACTAAAATTTCTAGCTTTGTGTATTATTGTTAGATCCCAATACCAAGGTAACATGGTTGGAACGTTTTCTTATTCTATGAGCCCTACCCTGAGGTGCCGGCCTTAATCGTTTTAGCATTCGTCCGCTGTCTACTGTTATTTCTTTTACAAATAGCTCAACTTCTTCAATATTTACCTCTTCATTTTTCGCCTGCCAGTTTGCGATTGCTGAAAGCAATAACTTTTCCAACCTACGGGAGGCTTCTTTAGGACTGAATCTAAGAATAGCAAGGGCCTTTTCTACTTCTGCTCCACGAACCAAATCTGCAACTAATCGCATTTTTCTTGGTGAGGTGGGACAGTTGTTTAATTTAGCAAATGCTATTTTTTGCTTTTCCGCCTTTAGTCTTTCGGCCATTTGTTTTTTTCGAACTCCCATAGCTTACTTACTTTTTACCTTTATTTTTTGCCCCTGCATGACCTCGGAAAGATCTTGTTGGAGAGAATTCGCCTAATTTGTGTCCTACCATATTCTCGGTAACATATACGGGAACAAATTGTCTTCCGTTATGAACCGCAATGGTCTGACCTACAAAGTCCGGACTAATTGTCGATGCTCTGGACCAGGTCTTTATTACCGACTTCTTACCAGAATTTATATTCAGCTGGACTTTTTTATCCAAACTATGATGAATGTATGGTCCTTTTTTTAGTGAACGTGCCATTTCTTTCTTCTTTTTATTTCTTTCTACGTTCTAATATATACCTATTTGTATCCTTGGTCTTTGACCTAGTCCTGAATCCTTTAGCAGGAATTCCGTTTTTAGATCTTGGATGTCCACCAGAGGCTCTACCTTCACCACCACCCATTGGATGATCTACAGGGTTCATAGCCACCGGTCTAGTTCTTGGTCTTCTACCCAGCCATCTGCTTCTTCCTGCTTTACCAGAAACAATCAACTGCTGGTCTGAATTTGAGACTGCACCAATAGTACCCAAACAATTTGCCAGTACCAATCTTGTCTCACCAGAAGGTAATTTTACTGTGGCATACTTTCCTTCTCTTGCCATTAGTTGAGCAAAAGTTCCTGCACTTCTTGCCATTATCGCTCCCTGACCGGGACGTAATTCAATACAAGAAATAATAGTTCCCAATGGTATTTTACTTAAGGGAAGAGCATTACCTATCTCTGGAGCTGCATTTTCACCGGAAGATATTTTCTGTCCTACCTGCAACCCATTTGGAGCAATAATATATCGCTTTTCACCATCTTTGTATTCCACTAAGGCGATAAAAGCTGTTCTATTTGGATCATACTGGATAGACTTTACTTCTGCAGCAACGTCCTGCTTATCCCGTTTGAAATCAATAATTCGATACCTTCTTTTATGCCCACCACCTCTATGGCGTATGGTCATTTTTCCTTGACTGTTTCTACCTCCAGACTTTTTTAACGGAGCAAGCAAGCTTTTCTCCGGCTTATCAGCAGTAATGGCGTCAAACCCGTTTACTACTTTAAAACGCTGTCCTGGAGTGATCGGTTTTAATTTTCTAACTGACATTTGGTGTCTTTATAGATTACTGTAAAAATCGATTACTTCCCCTTCTTCAACATCAACTATGGCTTTCTTAAATGCATTAGATTTCCCGTGCTGAACCCCTGTTTTTGTAAAACGGGTTTTGCGTGAAGGTCCATAATTCATTGTTCGAACTTTTTTCACTGAAACGCCATAAGCCGCTTCAACGGCATCCTTGATCTGTAGTTTATTGGCCTTAGGATCCACAACAAAACCGTAGCGATTATACAACTCGCTGTCCGCTGTCATTTTTTCCGTTATAATTGGCTTTATCAACACACTCATGTCTAACCTATTTATTTAAGTTCGTTTCAATTCCTTCTAATGAACTTTCCAGAAGAACGATTTGATTTGCATTAAGAATTTTGTAAGTACTTAATTCTGAATTAGTTACGACTTCGTAACCTTTCAAATTACGCGACGACAAATATACGTTATTATTTGAATCACCCAACACAAACAAAGATTTTTTGTTTTCCAATCCTAAGGATTTCAAAACCTGCATGAAATCTTTAGTCTTTGGGGATTCAAAATTGAAGTCTTCTACGACCATAATAGCCTGATCCTGACTCTTAATACTTAGAGCAGATTTTCTGGCCAACCTCTTTACATTCTTATTAAGTTTTTGGGAGTAATCTTTAGGCCTAGGTCCAAAAACTCTTCCTCCACCACGAAAAATTGGGGATTTAATACTTCCCGCTCGCGCGGTCCCAGTTCCCTTTTGTTTCTTAATCTTCCTGGTACTTCCAACTATTACCGCTCGTTCTTTGGTGCTATGGGTACCTTGCCTTTGATGAGCCATGTACTGCTTAACATCCAAATAAATTGCATGCTTGTTGGGTTCTATTTTGTAAACTGCGTCCGATAGGTCTGCCTTCCGCCCAGTTTCTTTTCCTTTTACATCTAAAACTGCTACCTTCATTACTTCTCTATAGTTAAGTAAGCATTTTTATGACCGGGTACACAACCTTTTAATACTAAAAGATTTTTTTCCGGAACAACTTTTAAAACTCTTAGGTTTTGAACGGTAACTCTACCACCGCCCATTCTTCCTGCCATCTTCATTCCCTTAAAAACTCTCGCAGGATATGAGGCAGCCCCTATTGAACCAGGAGCTCTCAGTCTGTTATGCTGACCGTGAGTTGCTTGTCCAACCCCGGCAAATCCGTGTCGCTTAACAACTCCCTGAAATCCTTTCCCTTTAGATGTTGCAGAGACATCGACATATTCGCCTTCAACAAATACGTCGACACCAACGGTCTCACCTAATTTAAAATCTCCTTCAAAATCCCGGAATTCAACGACTTTCTTTTTGGTGGAAGAACCTGCTTTTTTAAAATGGCCCATTTCAGCCTTATTAGCACGTTTTTCTGCCTTGTCATCGAAACCAAGCTGAAGGGCATTGTACCCGTCTACCTCTTCGGTTCTGACTTGGGTAACTACACACGGCCCAGCTTCTATGACAGTACAGGGAATATTTTTCCCGTTGTCGTCAAAAATGCTGGTCATGCCTACTTTTTTTCCTATTAACCCAGACATATTATTACTATTATTTATTAATTATTCTTAAACTATTTTTTTCTGCAAAAAAAACAGGATCAAAAACAATTCGATCCCGAATATATTTTTGTTGCCGTTTTTCCTTTGCGAAACGCTCCGGACATGTTATCCGTTTCAAACCGAAACAGAATAGTCTATCACACTTTTATCTCCACCTCAACACCACTCGGAAGCTCCAGCTTCATAAGTGCGTCTATTGTTTTTGATGAGGAACTATAAATATCCAGAAGTCTTTTATAAGAACTCAACTGGAACTGCTCTCTCGATTTCTTGTTCACATGGGGTGAGCGCAAAACTGTAAATATCTTTTTATGCGTTGGCAAAGGAATTGGACCTGTAACAACAGCACCAGTCGATTTTACCGTTTTCACGATCTTCTCGGCAGATTTATCTACCAGGTTATGATCGTACGATTTTAGTTTTATTCTAATTTTCTGACTCATAATACTAAAATTTAGGCGGTTACACCTGTTGCTGCTTTTATAACCTCTTCAGCCAAACCTGAAGGGGTTTCCGCATAATGTGAAAATTCCATGGTTGAAGTTGCCCTACCTGAGGATAGTGTCCTTAGCGCAGTTACATAACCAAACATCTCTGAAAGAGGTACCTCTGCCTTTATGACCTTAGCACCCGCTCTGTCGTCCATATTAGTAACATGCCCTCTCCTTCGGTTAAGGTCTCCAACAATATCACCCATATTCTCTTCGGGCGTAAGTGCCTCCAATTTCATTATGGGCTCCATAAGCACTGCCTTTGCAGCCTTTGCAGCTCCTTTATATCCAATTTTAGCTGCAAGTTCAAAAGAAAGAGAATCGGAATCCACAGGATGAAATGAACCATCCTTAAGAGTAATTTTCATACTATCCATTTCAAATCCGGCTAAAGGACCATTCTTCATAGCCTCTTTAAATCCTTTTTCTACTGAAGGAATATATTCCCTGGGTATATTACCTCCCTTAATCATATTTACAAATTCCAATCCGGATATGCCGTCTTCTCTAGGTTCCATTGTAAATACGATATCTGCAAATTTACCACGCCCACCTGTTTGCTTTTTATAAGTTTCCCGGTGATTAGCGCTTTGAGTAATTGCTTCTTTGTACTCTACCTGAGGTTTTCCTTGATTGACATCAACTTTAAACTCCCTTCTTAAGCGATCCACAATAATATCAAGATGCAATTCGCCCATACCAGAAATAATGGTCTGGCCAGACGCTTCATCCGTTTTAACCACGAAAGTCGGATCTTCTTCAGCCAATTTTGCCAATGACATCCCTAATTTATCAACATCAGCCTTTGTCTTAGGTTCCACCGCAATCCCAATAACAGGATCAGGGAAATTCATGCTTTCCAGAATAATAGGATGCTTTTCATCTGAAAGGGTATCCCCTGTTTTAATATCTTTAAAACCTACAGCTGCACCAATATCACCAGCCGCAATAGAATCTACGGCGTTTTGTTTATTGGAATGCATCTGATATATTCTTGAAATTCTTTCCTTATTCCCTGAGCGGTTATTAAGGACGTAAGATCCTGCATTTAACTGACCTGAATACGCTCTGAAGAAAGCTAAACGGCCTACAAACGGATCTGTGGCAATTTTAAACGCTAAAGCCGCAAACGGCTCATTAACGTCCGGTTTTCTTAATACTTCTTTATCCGTTTTTGGATCTATACCGACAATTCCTTCCTTATCCATAGGAGAAGGCAGGTAACGACAAACAGCATCCAATAAAAATTGCACCCCTTTGTTTTTAAAGGAGGAGCCGCATATCATTGGAATAATACTCATATCCATAACTGCTGCTCTTAAAGCCGCATGTACTTCATCTTCAGTAATAGAATCTTCATCTTCAAAGAATTTCTCCATCAATCCTTCATCGTATTCAGCTACCGCTTCAATCAAGGCAGCACGATATTCGTGTACCTCGTCCTTCATTTCTTCAGGAATATCAATGATATCAAAAGTAGAACCCATGTCTTCTTCGTGCCATACAATAGCACGGTTCTTTACAAGGTCAACGATACCTTTAAAATCTGCTTCTTCCCCGATAGGCAAGACAATTGGAACTGCATTGGATTTCAACATATCCTTAACCTGGTTACTAACCATTAAAAAGTTAGAACCTTGTCTATCCATCTTGTTAACAAAGCCTATTCGTGGAACTTTGTAATTGTCTGCCAATCTCCAGTTAGTTTCAGACTGTGGTTCAACACCATCAACTGCGCTAAACAGAAAGACCAAACCATCCAATACCCTAAGTGACCGATTTACCTCAACGGTAAAATCTACGTGTCCGGGGGTATCTATAATATTAAAATGGAAGGGTTTAGATTCAGGAATTATTTGTCCGTTCTTGGTTGGAAAATCCCAGGTACATGTTGTAGCTGCCGAGGTAATTGTTATACCACGTTCCTGTTCCTGCGCCATCCAGTCCATAGTTGCGGCACCATCATGCACTTCACCTATTTTATGACTAACGCCCGTATAATACAAAATACGTTCAGTAGTGGTGGTCTTACCTGCATCAATATGCGCTGCAATACCTATATTTCGTGTGTATTTTAAATCTCTAGCCATTATACTTTTTAAAATCTAAAGTGGGAAAATGCTTTGTTAGCTTCTGCCATTTTATGAGTATCCACTCTTCTTTTAACCGCAGCACCTTCTTCTTTAGAAGCTGCCAATACTTCTCCAGCCAATTTTTGAGCCATGGACTTTTCATTACGCTTTCGCGCAAAGCTTATAAGCCACTTCATGGAAGTGGATATTTTTCTATCCGGTCTTATTTGCATGGGAATCTGAAAAGTTGCACCACCTACTCTTCTGCTTCTAACCTCTACGTGTGGCATTACATTAGAAAGAGCTTCTTTCCACAATTCCAAAGCAGATTTCTCTTCATCTGTTTTCTTTTCTTCCACAATATCCATTGCATCGTAGAATACTTTAAAGGCAACTGATTTCTTTCCATCCCACATTAACATATTCACAAAACGTGTTACCAGTTGGTCATTAAACCTTGGATCCGGTAATAGTGGTCTTTTTTTCGCCTGTCTTTTTCTCATCTCTTCTTTTTACAAGTTTAGATTACTTTTTAGGGCGTTTTGCTCCGTATTTAGATCTTCTTTGGGTCCTTCCAGCAACTCCTGCTGTATCTAAAGCCCCTCGGACAATATGATATCTAACTCCTGGCAAATCTTTCACCCTTCCGCCTCTAACCAATACTATCGAGTGCTCCTGGAGATTGTGACCCTCGCCTGGGATGTATGCGTTTACCTCTTTACCATTGGTTAACCTAACCCTTGCAACCTTTCGCATTGCAGAATTTGGTTTCTTAGGCGTAGTGGTATAAACCCGCGTACAAACCCCTCTTCGCTGGGGACACGAATCCAAAGCAGCCGATTTACTCTTCTTGGTAATTGTGGCCCTTCCTTTTCGTACTAATTGTGAAATTGTTGGCATACTAATATATATGTATAAATACTACCCTCATTTAAGGGCTGGCAAATGTAGTAATTATTCATTATAATTCAAATGCTATCCCATAAATTTATATGATTTTTTTTTTGTGCTTTTTATTGAAGGTCAGTAATGGTCAAAAGGAATCTTTTTAAGACTTAATTAATCTATAGTTTATACCTTATATATATATAGTTTTAAATTTAATTTCAACCTGCGACAAAAAATATATATATTATGGATATAATTTCAATACAAGATAAAATTGTGAAGTTTACAATACTTTTCTAAAGATATCTTAGAATTATTACTTTATTATGAAATATGATATTTTATAAGCATTTTTTTAACAATATTTTTGATAATTTATTTAACAATAGTCTGTAGAATTGTTTTTTTCTTGGATTACTTCATAAAGTTTTATTAAAATAAGTTTGGTTTATTAACATGAAATTTGGATTTTCGTGGTTAGCTAATTCAAATAATTAAAAAATGAGAACAAATTTAAATGGAATCTTGACGCTGTTATTGGCGTTTGTTGTGCATTTATCATTTGCGCAAGACAAGACGATTTCAGGTACGGTTACAGATTTCGAAGGTCTGCCGCTACCTGGTGTAAACATCCTTGTTGAAGGTACAACAACTGGTACCCAAACTGATTTCGATGGCAATTACTCAATTAGTGCCAGTGAAGGTCAAGCCTTGCTCTTTTCCTACATTGGTCAAAGAGATGTAAGAGTCGTTGTAGGTGCAAGTAATACTATTAGTGTACAAATGGAAGAAGATGCTCAGGCTCTTGAAGAAGTTGTAGTAACTGCACAAGGTATTGAAAGAGAAGAAAGGGCCTTGGGATATTCAGTTGCAACGGTAGACGAGGAACAAGTAGCACAGAGAGCCGAATCAGACTTAGGTAGGATTCTTCAAGGTAAAGTTGCTGGTGTTAACATTACCGCCAGTAATGGTCTTTCCGGATCTGGTACCAACATCATTATACGTGGTTATTCTTCTGTTACGCAGTCTAACCAACCGCTTTTTGTTGTTGATGGTGTGCCAATTGATTCAGGCACTAATAACCAGGGGTCTATTTTGGATGGTAATACTGCCTCCAGTAGATTTTTAGATATAGATCCAAACACAATTGATCAAGTGAGTGTACTTAAAGGTTTAAGTGCTACTGTACTATATGGTAACAGAGGACGAAACGGGGTAATATTGATTACTACGAAATCTTCTGCTAGAGGTGACGCGCCAAGCAAAACAGAAGTTACCGTAAGTGCTGGCACATTCTATTCGGAGGCCATCCTTCCTGTATATCAGGATAATTACGGTGGTGGTTTCCACCAGGGTTTCGGTTTCTTTTTTAGTAACTGGGGACCTAGGTTTGATAGAACAGATGATGACGCTATCTCTAACGCTGCTCAGTTTTTGGGAAATCCTGCTGGCGCTGCTCAACTTAGACATCCTTTAAATTTCCTCGCTGATCCTTCATTAGCAGCTGGTAATGAAGCTCTTCTTACCACTCCATACCCTTATAAGCCATATAATGGGGTTGAAGATTTTTTCAGAACAGGTTATGTAAGCTCTCTCAATGTGAATGTTAGAGGTGGTAGTGAAAAAGTTAGTTTTAACGCTAACTATGGAAGAACAGAAGACAAGGGAATTACGCCTGGAAACGGAGTATTGCGAAATAACTTCCAGTTAGGTGGAAATGCCAAATTAAATAACAAATTTAGCATAAACGGAGTATTTAACTTTATTAAAACAGGTTATCGATCTCCACCGGTAGCACCTAGTACAGGTAGTGGAGCAGCCTTTAATGGTGGTTCTGTCTTCGGGGATATTTTATATACCCCTCGTAGTGTAGACCTTACCAATCTTCCTAATACGGCCGCTGATGGTAGAAGTGTCTACTACAGGTCTGGAAATGATATCCAAAATCCTTATTGGACCGTTGCTAATGTTCAAACTAAGCAGAACACAGATCGTTTTATAGGGAATGCAGGCATTTCATATGAAATTAACGATTGGATGAATCTTTCTTATAGATTAGGGTTAGATACCTATACCGAATTGAATTCCTACGGACAAAACAGAGGTGGAGTCGATGGTCAAACCTTAGGTTTGCTAAGGACACGTACTATTAGGAATACGGTATGGAACCATGACCTTATCCTGACTGCAGATAAAAACATTACTGATGACCTTAATCTTAAGGCAATCTTTGGTTTAAATACCAGACGTGATGAATTTGTATCAGATGGTATTGAAAGTACAGGCCAGCTCGTTTTTGGTGTGTTGGAACATTATAACTTTACTACCCCTTCTTCTCAAAACTCATTTGTGAGGACCGGTAATCCAAATTTATCACAAAGTGCTGAGGAAAATTTGGTTGGTGCATATCTGGATTTAACTTTCGGATATGAGGATTGGATCTATGTGAACCTGGTAGGTAGAAACGATTGGTCTTCAACTTTAGAATCGGGAAATAATTCCTTATTCTATCCTGGAGCCAGTGTTTCCTTTATTCCTACCTCCATATGGGATTCAATGCAAGGAAAAGCACTAAATTATTTGAAATTCCGTTTTGGTTACGGTTCTTCTGCAGGATTCCCTGGCCCATATCAAACAAGGAGTGTATTAGGGCTAAATGCAAGAAACCTGGTAGACTTAAATGGAAATGTCGTTTCATCTAATACGGTAGACGATAATTTGGGTAACGCAGGTCTAAAACCGGAACGTGTGTCGGAACTTGAATTAGGATTAGACACCCGACTTTTTAACATCTGGAACTTAAATGTGAGTGTCTTTGATAAGAAGACCACAGATTTGATCACACTGCAGACACTAGATAACTCTACAGGTTTTACGGGTACTACAGTGAACATTGGTGAAATTAAATCTAAAGGTATTGAAATAGACACCAACATTGATATCATAAAACCATTTGAGCACGCAGTTGGATTTAATATTGCAGCTAACTTTGCTGCCATTGAAACCACGGTTACAGAGTTGGCTACAGAGAATATTCTGCTAACCGATGGTATTACCGGAGAGGCAGCCAACTACGCTGTAGAAGGAAGGCCATTTGGTGTACTTTTAGGATCGGTAAATCTTAGGGATGATGCTGGAAACATTTTGGTGAATGATGCTGGTCGTTACCTTGTTGATAACACGCTTACTGAAATAGGTGATCCTAACCCCGATTGGACTGCGGCAATAATACCCACGGTATCATTTAAAAATTTCACCTTATCTGCTAATTTACAATACAGACATGGTGGAGATATATATTCTGTGACCTCAGCAGCCTTGATAGGCCGGGGTACTGTAGATGCCGACAATCCTATAGACAGAGAAAGTCAGTATATTTTACCTGGAGTAAAACAATCAGACGGTTCACCTAACGATGTCGCAATCAGCGCCACAGAATTAGGTTTCAATACTTATTTTGGTGGTGGTATAAACAGTTTAAATATTTTTGACGGAACTACCATCAGATTGCAGGAAGCTTCTTTAGCTTATAATGTACCATCAGATTGGTTGAGAGATACATTTTTTGGAAGCTTGTCATTCTCTCTTTCCGGCCAAAATTTATGGTTTAAAGCTGTAAATATGCCGAAAAATGTAAGATATGATACCAACTCCTCCAGTACTGGTGTAGGTAACGGACAAGGTATTGATTTCTTTACCGGTCCTTCTTCAAGACGATTAGGATTAACTGTAAGAGCTACCTTCTAATAGATAAGAAATGAAAAATATAAAGAATATTATGAAAAATAGGTATAAGTTTATTGGTTTGGCCTTTGTTGCCACATCAATGTTACTAATAAATGGATGCGAAACCACCGAACTAGGTGTTCAGCCGGATCCAAACTTTTTAAACCCGGCTCAGGCGGATGTTGATTTTTTCCTGAATGCTATTCAGATTAAAGTTGCAAACATTCATTCCGGCACTGAAGGACGTGCAGAGAATGGTTTGGCACAGTTTGGGATGGAACCGGTTCGTATTCAACACGGATTTGGTCCTACTTACCGAGAATTGTATGAACCATCTGATTTTGACCAGGTTTGGGAAGACGCGTATTCCGGGGTTTTGATAGATATAAGAACAATGAACCCTGTAGCGGAAGAATCCGGACGCTTTACACATATTGCGATAGGTCAGATTTTAGAAGCTTATTTGATAACCAACCTTGTTGATTTATTCGGAGACGTTCCTTATTCTGAAGCAGCACGTGGTGAAGAGGGCATTTTCAATCCTGCTATAGATTCGGGAGCTTCTATTTATGAAGCGGCCGACCAGCTTTTAGTAGATGCTATCGCTAATTTACAGAAGGCAGAAATAGCTTTACCCACCAATGACCTGTTCTACGATGGTAACGAAGGTAAATGGCGAAAAGCAGCTAACACTATGAGGTTAAAGCTGGCAGTACAAACCAGATTGGTTAATACGGCAGAGTCTACGTCTCTAATAAACAGCCTTGTAGCTGGGGGAGATTTAATATTAGATTATGCTGACGACCTGCAATTTCAGTGGAGCACAGCCAATGCGGCTCCAGATAGCAGACATCCTTATTTTGACGCCAATTACGATGGTGCAGGTCCCAGTTCTGACTATTACACCTGTAATTACTTTATGGATTTGATGGCGAATCAATACATTAACATTGATCCCAGAACCCGCTATTACTTTTACAGACAGCAAAGTGATTTTTCCGGAGCCGATGTAGTCACCAAGGAATGTGTTACAGAAGTAAGTATCCCATCCTGGTGGGCCGGTTTCCCTCAATACTGTACAGTACCAAATTTAAATGCTTATGATGGTGCGTGGGGTAGGAATCACATGGACGATGACGGTATTCCACCAGATGACGCTTTCCGTACGCTACATGGCACATATCCTATAGGGGGTCCTTTTGATGACAATTCATTCCGACTTGTATCAGGGTCTGCAGCCGTAAGTGAAGGTCTGGCTGGCGCAGGAGTCTCGCCATTCCTCCTTTCTGCAAATACGAACTTAATGCTAGCCGAAACTGCTCTGACCCTGTCGACCACGGGTGACGCAAGGACATATTTGGAAGCTGGTGTGAGACAATCTATGGACAAAGTAGCAGCCTTTGGTGCCTCTTTGGCTACAGGTAGTGGTTTTGAAGCTACTCCTGCCACAATAGATGCGCACGTAGCTCAAATCCTGGCTGCTTATGATGCCGCCGATGCTACCGGAAAATTGCGAATCATTGCAGAACAGGTGTTTATTGCTTCCTGGTGTAATGGTATGGAAGCCTACAATACATACAGAAGAACAGGACAACCAGATAATTTAACTCCTGCCTTTGTAGTAGAAAACCCTGGAACTTTTGTTCGATCTATGTGGTATCCACAGACAGCTGCTGATAATAATTCCAACATTACTCAGAAAGCAGAACCGGATACTGCTGTATTCTGGGATACTAACCCTCCAGGTTTTGTAAATTAATACATCTATTTAAATATGAAAAAAATGAAAAATATGAAAAATATAAATAAAATCATTTTAGGTTTACTTGTAGTTTCCCTCGCATTTACTTCCTGTCGTGATGATGACAAAGACCCTTTAGTGGTACATGAAGATCCGGATAACATACCGGCCTATGTAAGAATAAAAGGATATCAGACCATTGTTCCTGTTACTGAAGTACCAGATGCTGTTTTCGAAGCGACTGTTAGTGATCGGCGCGGTAATGTGGCTTCCTATGATCTTGCGGTTCAGATTGAACGTGGGGGCGACATTGTTGCAGGTCCTGCAGCGGTAGTTTCTGTAACCAGTTTTCCTACTGATATTTCTGTTACCTATGATGAAATAGCATCCGTATTAGGTCTAACTACAGCAGATATTGCTGCGGGCGATTTTATTCGCTTTTTGGGTACTTCCACTAGAACCGACGGCTCAGTTTATACAATAGACAACTTTAGTGCCAGTATTACGGGGCAATCGGAACAGTTTCAGTCATATAGTTTTGTTGTTTTGATAAAATGTGCTCCGATAACTGATGCAACTGTTGGTGGAACATGGATCGCTGATTTAATGGATAGCTATGGAGACGGTTGGGATGGTGCTTTCCTTACTTTTGAAATTGATGGAAGTGCAACTGACTATACAGTTTCAGGAGGAGATGGTTTTGGAAAAATTCATGAAATAGATGTGCCGGATGGAGCAGAATTGATTATTTCATATACTTCTGGAGCCTTTGAAGGAGAACATTCGTTCGATCTTACATCTCCTGATGGATTCTATGGTAGTTACGGACCAGCTCCGGCTCCATGTGTTAACTAATTTAATTACTTAATCTGGAAGTGTCTCGTTTATTCCGCAGATACTTCCGGATTCATATCTTAAAAGCTATGGTAGATTATGCAAATAATTGACTCATAGCTTTTTGTTTTGTTAATTAAGATCTCATTTTCGTTAATATGATGTAAATTTGTGTACATTTTATTTTTATGAAGAACCTAAGGATTACTTCACTCATATTGCTCATTTTTCTGGCTTTTGTCGTCCTTTCCTGTAAAAATGATGATTCTTTCAGTATTGAACCCGAAACTACTGAAGATCCGGATTCAACGGACGATTCAAATTCAGGAGAAGATGAGGATACAGCAGCAGTTTTTGACGGTAGTACAGACTTCATAAATCCAGATCTTGTTTTTGATAGCTATATACTTGTTAATGACGCTAATAGTAACAGGGCATTTCTAATTGACAAAAATGCCAATTTATTGTTTGAATGGCCATTGGGAAATAATATAGGAAATGATGTTTTCCTTTTGCCGGATAACAGATTACTTGCAATTCTTGAGGCTGATACGCCCTTAATTACCTTCGGAGGCAAAGGAGGAAAAATTCAGTTTATTCAAAAAGACGGTACAATTGATTGGAACTTCGATTATTCAACAGAAGACTATATAACACACCATGACGTGGAATTGCTGCCAAATGGTAATGTAATTGCTTTGGTCTGGGAACGAATGCCCATTCAGGAAGCAATCGTTAATGGTTCGGTCCATAACCGGGACCTTTATACTGAGGCAATTATTGAAATAGATCCAAAGACAGATCAGATTGTATGGGAATGGCATTCATGGGACCATCTCGTTCAGGATTATGATGATACCAAGGAAAACTTTGGAATCATATCAGATAATCCTCAATTGATAAATTTTAATTATACCCAACAACAGGAAGACGGTGATATTATGCATTCCAACGGTATAGCCTATGATGAAGTTAATGATCTGATTTTTATGAGTGTAAACTTTTTCCATGAAGTTTGGGTCATAGATCATAGTACAAATACTATGGAAGCGACTTCTAGTACAGGTGGTAATTACGAAAAAGGAGGTGATTTAGTCTACCGTTTTGGTAATCCTACAGCTTACAATAATTCTATGGGTGATCGATTGTTCTATAACAATCATTTTCCCAATTTAATAGATACAGAAGTTTCAGGACAAAAGAATATGTTGATTTTTGTCAACAATATGAATAATACAGAACAATCTGTGGTTTATGAACTGCAATTTCCCAATATCTTTGAATTACTGCCCAATACAAACAATGAACCCGAGATAGTCTGGAGTTTTACAGATCCCGAATTGTATTCCCCTAAAGTTTCCGGAGCGGTGACATTACCTAATGGGAATAGATTAATCACCGAAGGAGATTTTGGTTTTTGGGAAGTCACAGAGGGTGGGGAAGTTGTTTGGAAACTAAGTTCGGAAGGTTTTTTCTGGAGAGGCTATCATTATAATAAAGATGCCCCGGAAATTGAAGCGCTTGGGTTTTAATGATCAAAACTTCTAAACTATTACCCTTCAGGATAGACTATATACCAGAAATATTATCGGGTAATTATCCCATGAATAAGTCAAAACAGTCCTTATTAATGGATTGTATTTATCTATCTTTAAGGCATGCAAAAAACTTCCCGTATTTATGGCATAAGGGCCGTTATTGAAGCTATTAATTCTAAAAGCTCTATAGATAAGATATTTATTCAAAAAGGTCTTGGAGGGAGTCTATATAAAGAATTAGAATCCCTGATCCGGGAAAATGGAATTAGTTTCTCCTTTGTCCCGGTAGAAAAACTCAACAGACTTACCAAAAACAACCACCAGGGTGTAATTGCAAATATTTCACCCATTGAATTCCACAACTTTGAAACCTTAGTTGAAGACGTACTTCAAAAGAAAGAATTTCCTCTGTTTCTTCTTTTAGATCAATTGTCTGATGTACGAAACTTCGGGGCGATTATACGAACAGCAGAATGTACAGGTGTTGATGGAATTGTCATTCAAAAAAAAGGCGCCGCACCTGTAACAGAAGACACCATTAAAACCTCAGCAGGGGCTGCCTTTAAAGTGCCAATTGCTAAAATAGATCATCTCAAAGATGCTGTTTTTTATTTGCAGGGTTCCGGAATAGAGGTAATTGCGGCTACGGAAAAAACGGAACACAGTATTTACAATATAAATTTTAAAGTCCCCTGCGCCATTATTATGGGTTCAGAGGATTCCGGGATATCCCCTTCAATTCTTAAAACTGTAGATCACAAAGCAAAGCTGCCTCTTATGGGTGAAATTGCCTCTCTAAATGTATCAGTGGCCTGCGGTGTTTTTTTGTATGAAGCCCTAAGGCAAAGGGCAATGTAGTTTAATTGGGCTTGTCTTTAGTTCTATTTTCTTTAAAGTGGTACGTTATTTTGAAAGCGGGGTTTTCTGATTTTTCAACTTCGTTTTTGTTTTCAATAAAGTTGCCATCTTCATCAAAATGCCTTAAAAACTCATCCTCCTCTTCATTGTAATTCTCCAATTCCCAGGCATACTTTTTGGTTGTCGGTATTTTAGCCTTTAGAAAAAGAGCAAGGAACAAACCCGTAATAAACCCGGACAAATGACCTTCCCAGGAAATATCATCCTTCAGAGGAAATATAAACCACAATAAACTTCCATAAATAAATACTACCATCAATGAAAGCGCCACAAGCCTGTAATGTTTAGTGAAAATCCCTTTAAAAAATATAAAACTGGCCAGCACATATATTACACCACTGGCTCCAATATGATAGGATGGTCTGCCAATAATCCAGGTTAACAAACCGGATAGTAGTACTCCCCAGAACAATACTTTTAAAGAGATGCTTCTGTAGAAATAGACCAAAGAAGCGGTTAGAATAGCAATAGGTATGGTATTATTGTAGAGATGTTCTATTGATCCATGTATAAACGGACTAAAAAGTACGCCTCTTAATCCCTTTAAACTGCGTGGAAATATGCCGTACTGATTTAAATTGATCTGAAATCGAATCTCCACCCAAAAAACAGTCCAAATTAATAATACCGCTATCATAGGAACTAGCAGCACTTTATTTGAAAATTTAAAATAGGTTTCCTCCGACATAATATTAAAATATACTTTATTTCCTCAAATTATTGGCCATAAATACAAAACATGATAAATTGTCAGGGCAATCTTTTTGCTTATAGATTTACCAACTTATTATAAATTAAGTTAACGTACAGGGTATAAACGTATTTATTACATTTATCATATGAATGAACCACTTGCAGAACGTGTACGCCCAAAAACTCTTGAGGATTATATTAGTCAGCGCCATTTAGTTGGTACAGATGGTTCTTTAACCATCCAGATAAAAAAAGGAAACATTCCATCACTAATTCTTTGGGGACCACCGGGGACCGGGAAAACCACTTTGGCACATATTATTGCAAATGAAAGCCAGCGGCCATTTTATACCTTAAGTGCTATAAACAGCGGGGTTAAGGATATCCGGGATGTAATAGATAAAGCAAAGCAAAGTGGTGGTTTATTCACTTCTAAAAATCCAATTCTATTTATTGATGAGATCCATCGATTTAGTAAATCACAGCAGGATTCTTTATTAGGGGCCGTGGAAAAAGGCTGGGTGACACTCATTGGGGCAACTACAGAAAATCCCAGTTTTGAGGTTATTCCGGCCCTCTTATCGCGTTGCCAGGTTTACATACTTAATTCTTTTGGGAAAGAAGACTTAGAAGCATTATTACAAAGAGCTATGGCTGAAGATATAATGCTGAAGTCGAAAAATATTAAACTTGAAGAAACAGAAGCACTTTTGCGGCTTTCCGGAGGTGATGGTAGAAAACTATTGAACATATTCGAACTGGTGGTCACCTCTGAAGATAAAAAGGATATTGTTATCACCGATAAACTGGTAATGCATAAGGTCCAGAAAAACACTGTATTATATGATAAAACAGGGGAACAACATTACGATATTGTTTCTGCTTTTATAAAATCTATTCGCGGCAGTGACCCGAATGGTGCCGTCTATTGGCTTGCCAGAATGATAGAAGGCGGAGAAGATGTGAAATTTATTGCAAGACGTTTATTGATATCCGCATCTGAAGATATAGGTATGGCCAACCCTACTGCCTTGGTTATCGCCAATTCTACTTTTCAGGCTGTTAGTACTATTGGATATCCAGAGGCCCGAATTCTTCTTAGCCAATGTGCCATTTATCTGGCAACTTCACCGAAGAGCAATTCTAGTTATATGGCTATCAAAAAAGCTCAAGCCAATGTTAATGAAACTGGAGATTTATCTGTTCCCTTACCCCTACGGAATGCTCCTACCAAGTTAATGAAAGACCTGGGATATGGTGAAAACTATAAATACGCGCATGACTTTGAGGATAATTTTACAGAGCTTGAATTTTTGCCCGACGAAATAAAAGGGACTTCTTTTTACATCCCTGGAAATAATAAAAGAGAAACTGCGCTTAAAGAATTTCTAGAAAAAAGATGGAAGGGTAAATACTAGAATTTAATATTAAGTTCTTCAATTTGTAATTTATCGGAAACATAATGTTCAAAATACCATTGGGATCCGTGTTTATATACAATACCATTTCCTTCTTCATTTATACCAATATAGACCTCCGGCATAGATGTACTAAATATTTTCAAACGAATTTTTGGGGTACTATCCACTAGTTGATAACCATTAGGTATTTCTTGTGCATACAATACATTGGACTCTGATTTGGCTGCAATGGTACTTACCGTAGCTGTTTCAACCACCGCCGCTACTGCTACGGGATTTGCATCCATCCCAGATTGCTCTAAATTCTTTTGATTTGGGATAGGTGGTTGTTCCCCCATAGTCACTGGTTGCACACTTTCTTCCTTAGTTTTGGGTATTATGGCATCGTTCGTGGCGCTTTTATTCTGAACAGGATTATAAGTATACGCAAGGGCACTAATTGATGCAAAAGCCATTTCTATGGCTTCTTTATAGCTCGTTATGTAATCCTTTTCTTTGCTCGTGCCTTCCAGGCTCGTATAGATCTTTTTAGAATTACAATCCTGCAGAGTAATCGTAACTTTAGTTGCGAACATACTAGATTTGTGATTCAATTTTACCAATAGGCCAAGACATCTGTTGGAATTTAAGTCTGAAGGCAGATCATCCTCATAATAGGTCTCAAATCCTTTTTTTGTAAAGAGATGTTTTAATAGAGTACTGGTCTTATATTGATTTTCATTTTTAAAACCCTCAAAACTTTTTGGTACAATTATATATTTATAATCATTTAATTGGGCTTGCAGTCCATATGAAAATACAAAAACTAAAAAAAGGCAGGAAAATATATTCTTCATTTAAATTATATATCAATTTCTCTCCCAAGATATGATATTTAATCCTAATTGAAAAGAAGCGTAGTTGCCGTCAGCAATATTACCGTAAGCCAATAAATTATCTCCCATAATATAGAGGTTCACAGGTCCGGCCTGGAGGCTCATGCCTAAACCTATATTGGAAGCCGTGAATTTATCAACGGTATAAGTCGCTTTTAGTGCAAGAACTTTAGCAAATCTTCTTTGATAAAATGCCGTTACTGCAAACTGCGGACCCCGTGGCCTGTTTATCGCATATAATTGCCCTCCGACACTGTTCAGATAATATAAAGATCTATCACCGCTATCAGTTTGATTGTCACAATCGCAAGCTGCAGTTGGTTCTCCTTGCTTACCAAAATTATAACGAATGGACGAATAAAATTTTATCGGCCTGAAAGTTACATAATTCTTACTGTTCTCTTCAAAAGGAATTAACTCTTCAATTTCATTCACCAGATCTTCCCAAAAATCGGCATTAGGATCGCTAAGTGCATCTGGCAAAATAATTTCAACCCCCTCAATAGAGGCACTCCCTTCAAGAGTATAATTAGTTACATCAGAGGTGTGATATAATAATCCGATATCCAAAAGACTTCCGGTAATTACTGTTTGTTTATTGAGATTATAAGTAACTCCAACATCAAAACCAAGCCCGGGATCACCTCCAAAAAGCCCTCTTTTTGTTAGTAAACTTCCTATACCTCCACCATTATCATTGGCATCTAAAAGAGCATCCAGACCTGAACTTCTTAATCGCATATCTGAAACCAGGGTGTTTCGCAACAAGTTATTCTGACCTACTGTGGTCTCGAAATAGCCGCTATTGTTTGTGGAATTAAAATCTACAATACCTGAATACAATTTGATCCGGGCACCCAAAGTGAGATTATTTTTTATTTGTCTATTAATTCCGAAATGCAAGACATTTATAAATTGACCACTGGTATTAAGATCATTTAGATCAAATCTTTGCCCTAATCTGTCTGCATTTCCTTCATAAGCTAAAATTGCCAGGTCTTTTGGCCAATAATTTAAGGCGTAGCCTTCAACATACATTCCAAATGAGAAGAAATTAGCCGGGTCCTTTTGTCCACGGAATCCACCGTTTAATATATCAACTTGAAATATTCCATTTACTTCATCGCGTTTACTCAATGAATTCAATGCACGATCTCTTACTTTCTGATTAATATCAAGCCCATCAGCAGCAAATATATCATTTACCGTAAGTCCACTTGTTGCTCCCTGCACATAAATACCAGATATTAAAGGGACCCCGGCATACCAATTATAAATTGTATTCATTCCCGGATTAACCATTAAAGCCTGCGGAATCTCAATGAAATCATATAACACCTCTTTATTTTGGGCATGGATAGTCATATACCCTGCGATGAGAGTAATAAAAAGGACCAGGCTTCGAATCATTTTAGCCCAATCCTGAATTTAGCACTGGACCTTAAGTAAACCGTTGGGTTGGGCAAAGTAGATACACTGGTATTATCACCTAAATTTGTGGCACTTACTCTAATGGCAGACGTATTTCTAATAATATCAAGGCTCCTGCCGGCCGGTCCATAAGCAATTTCACGTCGTAATATTGCGGTCGGGGCGGCATTAACGGTAAAATTTTCAGAATCCAAAGAATTCCCTGCATCATCTAAAAATTCAAATGTGATATCAAGAGGTTTACTTGTAGTATTTTCCACTTCATAGGTTACAACACCATCCAAGACATTATCAGCAAAAAACTCTTCGCTAAAAGCATCGAAATTAAATGTTTGAGAGTAAAAGTTTGTCCCGGATACCTGATTAATGATTCGTTCAGGGGTCTCAACATAAAGAATACTGGCTTCTGCGGTTGGAGTAACATTAAGATTATCTAGCTGATCAAAATCCTGCTTATCCACACAGGAACTTAAGATTGCAGCACACATAATAAGTGTATAAAGATATTTTGGGATATATTTCATTGCTATATACCAGTTATGAAATGGTTAATTATTTACTGAAACCACCTAAATAGGTATTTGCCTCCTATACTATTCTCCCCTTTATAACTCTATAAATAGTTTTTTATTTCACTCAAATTATGAATCATTACACAATGTTCATGTTTCGGGTCATTATGAGCGTTAAAATGCAAAGCATGAAATCCTGCAGCCTTAGCACCTAGTATGTCTGCCTCAATATTATCACCAACCATAAGTGACTTATCCGCCGCGGCATTAGCCTTTTTTAGTGCGAGTTCAAAAATTTCAGGATTTGGTTTTTTTACTCCGGCCATTTCCGAGTTAATAACCTGGTCAAAATATCCAAAAATATTTGCGTTTACCAGTTTTCTGGTCTGCACTTCTTCAAATCCGTTTGTAATAATATGCAGTTTATATTTTGGTTTTAAATAATCCAGAATTTCAACTGTATAAGGCAACAGGTTGTTGTATGTTGCAAGTTTAGCAATATATTCCGTCGATAAAATATCTATTACTTCATCCTCAATGTTGTATTGTATTGCTTCAAAAGTTGTTTTTAACCTCTGGTAACGCAATTCCGGTTTCTTGATTTTATCTTCTCGATATAATTTCCAAAAAGCGAGATTCACCGGTACATAGATTTCTAAGAATTTAGAAAGATTCACATCAACTTCGACTTCGTCAAATATCTTTTTGAATGTCAGCGCCGAATTCATTTCAAAATCCCAAAGTGTATGGTCCAAGTCAAAAAATATATCCGAAATATTTTGGCTATACATGATACTTCTCAATTACTTTATTATATAAACTTAACCAATTAATCTTCTGATCTCCACCCAATAATTCGTTAGAGAAAATGGTAACAAAGTGCCCATTTACCTTTTTTACCTGATCATAATAAATACGAATCTTCTCAAGTGCTTCATCTTCAGAATTGGAATTAAGTAAGGCGTAGTCATGTACGGCGAATGGGTGAATTTTAATGGGTTGTTTTTCTTCCATTGTAATATCATAGAAATAAAAAGGCGTACATGTACCTGCTCTAAAGCCCATTTCATGAGTATATCCCATAGTGTAATCATCTGTAAATTCGGCTTCTACAAGGTTTCTGTATGTCTGAGGAATATCTACCCTGTTATATCTCATCCTTGAATAATTTATTGGCCTGTTTACAACGTTGGATAACCTCTTTTTCTCTTCTTTTAATAATTCAATATCCCTAAAAGAACTATATGAAGCTGCCAGAGATACCAGGCTATAGTCTGCCACAGATTTAATCAGGTATTTAAAATTATTATTTTCGGGTGAAACATTTTTATCATAGGTTGAATAATCGGCGAACTGAAAAAAGAATATACTTTTTATTTGATATTTCTTCTGAATCTCTATTAAGCTGACGTAGTTATTATAAGGATCTTTTTTGATCTTTAGCCATACGGAAGTGCGCTGCACAACACGCTTCAATTTAAAAGTCCCTAAGTCATACAACAATCCGGCTAAGCTTCTCATAGCACCTCTGTGTGCAAAACAGTGTGATGAAGTAACATCAATAATAGAAGTATGTTGATACTTTCGTTTTTTACTAACTACCGTAGGAAAACGTTCTTTAAGCTTATCAAGAATTCTGTATGCCCAAATATCCACAAGAGGTAATTGCAAAAAGTTATAAGTAGAAGCAATACTTTCTGATGGTGGAAATCTGCCATGCGTGTCTTTTAGGTATGGTAAATACTCTTCATATCTAGTTAAAAGATAAAAGCTTGCAGAAAAAATATCATAGGGAATGACACTAGGTTCATTTGTCCTGAAAAAACAAGGAGTACCCTCCCAGTCTTCAACAGTTATTTGTAAATCATTTATCCCATGTACAAATAACAGTTCATTACTTCTGACAAAAAACTCATTCTGTAAAGGTTGTTTACTGTAAGTGATCTTGGGGCCGGTATGTTTGATAAAATCCTCAACCTTTGTAGTGAAAATGATATCTATCCCAAGTATCCTTGTAAAAACCTGCTTCATGGTATAACTGAAACGTGAAGTAATTTTATGAGTATATATTAAAAGCATATTTATATCAAATTATTGTCGGCAAAGCTATAGTATTTGTTTTGGGTAATAATTACGTGATCCAGTACCCGAATATCCATGGCTTCCGAAGCTTTCTGAAGTTTATTTGTAATTTTTTTATCCGCCTCACTCGGTTTTAGTGCCCCCGATGGATGATTATGGGCTAATATTAAGGACACTGCCCCTAATTCCAGTGCTTGTTTCATAACTAAACGAACGTCAACCAAAGTGCCAGTTATACCTCCCTTGCTCAATTGAGCTTTATGAATAACCTTATTTGAGTTATTTAAGTAAACAATCCAAAACTCTTCATGAGGAAGGTCTGCAACCAAGGGTTGTAAAAGATCGAAAACCGCCTGACTACCGGAGATCTGTGCCTTCTCCATCGTCTTCTCATTTTGCCTCCTTCTGCCTATCTCTAAAGCCGCTGCAATAGATACGGCCTTGGCCTCACCAATACCTTTAAATTTCATTAATTGTTTTATGGATACCTTACCTAATTCGTTAAGGTTATTATTAGTGGAGGCCAAAATTCTTTTAGAAAGAGAGACTGCTGTTTCATTTTTGGTCCCTGAACCTATTAAAATAGCAATAAGTTCGGCATTAGAAAGAACCGAACGCCCCTTATGCACTAATTTTTCCCTTGGTTTGTCATCGTCAGACCAATTCTTAATGGAAAAAGAAGAAGGTTTTTGTTGCATGGCCTAAAGATAATCAACAAAAAAAAATATTGTAAATTTCATTCATAAAATCCTAACTAAGAGCTCATGAAATCAATATTTGATGAATCTTCATTTAAAGAAGTTGAAGAACGATTTAACCAACTAAGTCCGGATTCAGAAGGTTTATGGGGTAAAATGAGCGTTGGCCAAATGCTATGGCATTGCCAGGTTTTTGTTAAAGACGCGATAAAGAATAAAAAATATACCAAACGGGGAAATCCAATTATTAGCTGGTTCTTTAAAAAGTCTATGTACAGTGATAAGCCCTGGCGAAAAAACTTACCAACCACGCCTTTTGCTAAGGCTAAAGAAGAAAAGGAATTTGAGGTTGAACATAAAAAGTTACAGGAACTAGTTAAAGAGCTATATAGCCTGCGAGATAAAAAGGACTGGAACGCACATCCAATTTTTGGCGATTTTACCCCTGAACAATGGGGTAAATTGGAATACAAGCATCTAGATCACCATCTCCGGCAATTTGGTGTCTGACAGCCGTGTTTAAAGGAGAGTAATAATTGATTAAACAGGGTTAGTTAATTTCAATCATGTTTACGATCTCCTTCAAATCCAGGCCACCATAGTTTCCGGAACTCATAAATAATATGATGCTGTTAGTAACATCCTGTTTAAAAAGAAATTCTTTAAAGGCGGCACTATTGGTAAAAATATTAATGTCTTGCTGTTGAAATGCCTGCCCTATCTGATCTTTCGTTATTTCGGCTAAACCCTTTATTTTGACTGATTCAGGAATATAAAATACCGCAGATACATCTGCTTCTTTTAAAGACCCCCTATATTCCTTTAAAAATTCAGCATTTAAACTACTATAGGTATGTAGTTCTAAACAAGCAATCAGTTTTCGATCCGGAAATTGTTCTTTTACCGCCTTTGTGGTTGCTGCCACTTTACTAGGCGAATGAGCATAATCTTTATAGATTATCGTATTATTACTTTCACCAATCTTTTCCAGGCGTTTTGAAGCGCCTTTAAAAGAAGGAATTGCCTCATAAAAGTCTTCCTCATCAATTCCCATGTTTTGACAAATCCACTTTGCCCCAGCCAGGTTATTCAAATTGTGATGTCCGAAAATCTCGAGGGGCATTGGACCTTCCCCGGTATTTAAAAAAGTCTTCCCGTGTTCAACAAAAAAATCTGGAGTAGAATAAGGAAGTTTCCGTACTGAATTTGCCGAGGCTTCAACGATGCTTTTTACATTTACATCCTCCTCATTATACACAATACTCCCACCTTTAATTATACTGTCAACAAAAATCCGAAATTGTTCCAGATAATTTTCAAAAGTGGGAAAAACGTTGACATGATCCCATGCTATTCCACTTAACAAGGCAATATTGGGTCTGTACAGGTGAAACTTTGGCCTTCGGTCTATAGGAGAGGAAAGATACTCATCTCCTTCTAAAACTATAAAATCATTTTCCTCAGTAAGATGCACCATGCGGTCAAATCCCTCCAATTGAGCACCAACCATATAATCTACCTGTCTTCCATGATAATTCATTACATGAAGGATCATTGATGTAATGGTAGTCTTTCCATGACTTCCTCCAATAACAACACGAGTTTTGTGTTTAGATTGTTCATAGAGGAATTCTGGATAAGAATAGATTTTTAGACCAAGCTGTTTGGCTTTTATCAATTCAGGATTATCGGCCTTGGCATGCATTCCAAGGATTACGGCATCCAAAGAAGTTGCTATTTTGTCTGGAAACCAACCAAACTGTGAAGGGAGGATTCCTTGTTTTGCCAATCTGCTTTTAGAGGGTTCAAATATTACATCATCACTGCCGGTAACAGTATACCCTTTCTGATGCAGAGCCAGGGCCAGATTATGCATGGCACTGCCTCCAATTGCAATAAAATGTATGCGCATTTACAATAAAATTAGATGCTAAAGATAGGCATTGAAAAGTGCAACTCAAATCATTATATCACTCAGAATCTTTCTATCTTAGTAAGATACTTTATTTCCAGAAATTGAACACCAAAATAAACATAGATGAAACTGCTTTTGTTACCGCTTCTTTTCGAATGCGTGATGTTGCTCTAAGTAAAGATAGGTATGCCCATCTATGGTCCAGTAGCAGTATTATGGATTATGCCAATCGCTACAGCGCCTCTGTTTCTTCCTATGAACCTTATGCGCACTGTTTACGCAACCGTTATTTTTATGATACTGTGAACAAACTCCTGGTCCAAAATAATATT
>Ga0209013_10000446_pt1 | contig 36427 bp, 32 predicted proteins | sample Cruoilmetagenom2_FD_187291 | JGI IMG/M metagenome (GOLD analysis project Ga0209013, IMG submission 187291) | Oil polluted marine microbial communities from Coal Oil Point, Santa Barbara, California, USA - Sample 2 (SPAdes) (version 2) | ecosystem: Environmental > Aquatic > Marine > Oil seeps ...
CCCCCGAACATAGGAAAGTCCCCCGACGTAAACGTTCAAGCCCCTTGTAAAGGCCGGCCCACTGCTGTAATCCCGCGCTTTCTTTTAGGCCGGACGTAACGCAACCATGAGTAACGGGACCGCCGTCGTCGGCATCATTATGGGGAGCCAGTCCGACTGGCCAACCCTCAAGAACGCAGCCGCAATACTCGACAAACTCGAGGTTCCCTATGAGGCTCGTGTCGTTTCGGCACATCGCACGCCCTCGCGTCTCACCAAATACGCAGCGTCGGCGAAAGAGCGTGGACTTAAGGTAATTATTGCCGGCGCTGGCGGGGCTGCACATCTGCCCGGCATGACAGCCTCGATGACACCGCTCCCAGTGCTCGGCGTCCCTGTCCAGACCAAAGCGCTTGGCGGACAGGACAGTCTATATTCCATAGTGCAGATGCCGGCGGGCATACCCGTGGGAACGCTGGCTATTGGCGAAATGGGTGCTACAAACGCGGGCCTTCTGGCAGCGCAGATCCTCGCGCTCAATGACCCTCAACTCTCAGAGCGCGTCGACGCCTACCGCGCGGCGCAGACCGCAGGCGTGCCTGATGCGCCCAAGGAGGCGGAAGGCGCTAAATGATGCAGCCGCTCCCGCCAGGGTCGACTATTGGGATCTTAGGCGGCGGCCAGCTCGGACGCATGCTGATCCTCGCGGCAGCACGCCTTGGCTTCAAATGTCGCGTGTACACAGATGTCGTCGGACCCGCTTGCGATGTGGCGGAAGCCTCCATGATTGGTGCCTTCGACGATGCGGCCAAGCTCTCGGCATTCGCAGTGGATGTCGACGTTGTCACCTACGAGTTTGAGAACGTGCCGCTCGCTGCAGCCGCCGCCGTCGAACGCATAAAGCCAGTATCCCCAGGACCAGAGTCGCTTAAGGCATCGCAGGACCGGCTTATTGAAAAAAACTTTGTTTCCGAACTGGGTATCCCGGTAGCGCCCTTTGCCCCCATCGATTCTGACACAGATATTGATGCAGCCATCAGCGCGGCAGGCTTTCCTGCAATTCTGAAGACGCGCCAGCTCGGCTATGATGGCAAGGGCCAAGTGAGAGTTGCAAACGTTGACGAGTTGGCCGCCGCGTTCGCCGAGATTGGTCGCCAGCCCGCCGTTTTAGAGGCCGTCGTGAGGTTTGCTTTCGAGGTCTCTGTTTTGGTCGTGCGAAATGCCGCTGGTGAGACGCGCTTTTATGACACTACCCGAAACCACCATGATAGTGGGATACTTAGAACATCCTCCGTCCCCGCGGATCTTCCGGCACCGCATCAATTGCGTGCGCGCCAAATTTCCGAACGGATTGCCACCGCCCTCGACCACGTCGGCTTATTGGCCGTGGAAATGTTCTATGTGGGTCGCGAAAACTCGGAGCCCTTAATTGTAAACGAGATTGCTCCGCGCGTTCACAACAGCGGCCACTGGACGATCGACGCCTGCCAGGTCAGCCAATTCGAAAACCACGTGCGTGCAGTTGTTGGCTGGCCATTGGGTGTGACCGATCGCCATTCCGATGCCCAGATGAACAATCTTATCGGGGAGGAAGCACACGATTGGCGCCGCTTTGCTGGCGAGCCCGGCGTGTGCCTGCATCTCTACGGCAAGGCAGAGGCACGCCCCGGCCGCAAAATGGGCCATTTCACGCGCTTAAAGGGCCGATCTTCGGATGGATAGGCTGGTCGTTTGGTCGTCATGCCGATGGACAAATCAACGGCTTTTTGGTAGGGACCGCCACTCTCGATTGCCGACGCGGTGCCGACGGGGTCCCCCGCCGGGCGTGTTTTTGTGTCGTTCAATCGCTCAAATCAATCAGAGGAAGGCATAGCTTGCAGGTACTCGTCCGCGACAACAACGTCGATCAGGCGCTCAAGGCGCTCAAGAAGAAGATGCAGCGCGAGGGCATTTTCCGGGAGATGAAGCTTCGAAATTATTTCGAAAAGCCATCGGAGCGCAGAGCTCGCGAGAAGGCCGAGGCTGTACGCCGCGCGCGCAAGCTTGCGCGCAAACGCGCGCAGCGCGAGGGATTGCTACCTGGTAAGCCTGCAGCAGCCCGCGGCGCCTCCAAGCCACCGGGCCGCCGCTAGTCCAGAGGACAAAGTTTCACCCGACGAATCGGTCAATTGCGATTGTCATGCGCCCTGAGAACAAGCGCTCAAGGGCGCATTCGCGTTTTAGGCGGCACCACCTTGGTGTGGCGGCGCAAATTATCGATCCAGCGAAATATCTCCGCATAGGAACCGACCAAGTGATGGTCTGTATGACCGGCATTTGGGAACGTGACGATCTCCTTTGGTCCCTTGGCGGCGTCATAGATTGCTCGCCCCATTGCAACCGGGATCACCTCATCGTCCTCCCCATGAAGCACAAGCAACGGAGCGTGGACTTCGCTCAAGTGGCGCATGGTGTCATAGCGATCGAGAATAAACCGGTTCACTGGCAAGAACGGGTAGGCCTTGGCGGCGACATCGACAATTGACGTGAAGGGGGCATCGAGAATGAGCCCACCTACCGGCTTCTCCGCAGCGAGCTGCACGGCCACGCCAGAGCCCAGAGACTCGCCGTAGAGAATTATGTCCTCGACTGCAACGCCATCTTTGCGCAGCGCGTCATAGGCCACCTTGGCATCGGCTACATTGGCACGCTCCGAGGGGCTACCGGTGGAACCTCCATAGCCGCGGTAGCTCAATATAAAAATACCTATGCCGCGCTCAAGATACTTGCGCACGCGCTCTGCGCGGCTGGCGAGGTTGCCTGCGTTACCGTGAAAATAGAGCAATGTCGGTTGCCCCGGCGCGGCTCGCCCGTGCCATGCGACGAGTGTGGCGCCGTCTGCCGTTTTAAGCTCGCGCTCCTCAACGCCCGCCAGCGCGAACACCGAAGGGGCAACGCGTGCAGGGTCGGGGAAATACATGAGACGCCGCTGCATTACGAACGCGGCAGCCGCGACGACGATGTAGATTGCGGCCAGGAATACCGCCAGTTTCACCACAAGTGTCATACTGCTCCGACCTGCCTAAACGTAGTCATGACTGCCCCCCAAATGCGTCGTTATGCGAAATCGCGCAATTCCTAATCGAATTGGAATTGCCACATAGCGCACCCCTTCTCAGTCAGCCGGGAGATGTCAGAGCAATATCCGCCGGCTAGGTTGCGCTGCCCATTTGGGCAGTTTTTGATTGAGCTATGGTGGTCTGGACGAATGGCTCTTCAAGGCTCCAAGCAAATATTTTGGAGAGAGATTTACTTTCCTAGTCATTTAAAGAGCTCCCGCAACCCTAAAATACGGGCACAGACGTCGCCGGGCTTTCTTGGCTTTGAATGGGCGTAATTATCCTGATTGGGGTGCCTATCTTGCAATCGCACGTGTTGCTTCCACATGCTTTACACCCAATGCCTCGGCAACGGCCGGATGCGTAATCGTGCCTTCATGCACATTGAGCCCAGCCATCAGATGCGGGTCGGCGCGTAACGCGCCGACGATTCCCTTGTCCGCAAGTGCTAGAACAAAGGGCAGCGTTGCATTGTTGAGCGCAAAGGTCGACGTGCGCGCTACTGCACCTGGCATGTTGGTCACGCAGTAGTGCACGACACCGTGCTCGACGTAGCTGGGATTTGCATGCGTCGTCGGTTTAGAGGTTTCAGAAAAGCCACCTTGATCGATCGAAATGTCGACGATCACAGAGCCCCGCTTCATGCTTCTAACGAGTTGCTCGCTGACGAGTTTCGGCGCCGCCCCGCCCGGCACTAGCACGGCGCCAATCACCAAGTCTGCGGCAAGCACGTAATCGTCGATCGACTGGCGCGTAGAGAAGATGGTGTTGATTGCGGCACCAAAACGGTGATCGAGCTCATAAAGGCGTTCGATGTTGATATCGATGCAGGTAACAGCAGCTTCTAGTCCGATACTCATTCGCACCGAGTTGAGGCCCGCAACGCCGCCACCGACGATCACCACATTCGCCGGTGCGACGCCGGCCGAACCGCCCAGCAGCATGCCTCGGCCACCCTGCTCCATCTCCAAGCAGTGGCAGCCAGCCTGAATTGCCATGCGGCCGGCAACTTCGCTCATAGGCGATAACAAAGGTAAGCCACCGTGTTGGCCCGTTACTGTCTCATACGCGATGGCCGTTACACCAGAATGCATGAGCGCTTTAGCCTGATGCGGATCGGGCGCCAGATGCAGATAGGTAAAGATCGTTTGGCCTTCACGCAGCAGCCCGAGTTCCTTGGCTTGGGGTTCCTTTACCTTTACGACAAGTTCGGCCGCATCAAAGACCTCCTCGGCCGACTTAGCGATCTTTGCACCCGCCCTACAATAATCATCGTCGCTTAAGCCAATTCGCTCAGCGGCGTTCGTCTCAACAAACACTTCGTGCCCGTGGGCGACGGCCTCGCGCACACTCGAAGGGATGAGCCCAACGCGGTATTCATGAACCTTAATCTCTTTAGGAACACCAATGCGCATGGTTTCCTCTCACGAGTTGTGAAGATGAGGCCATTAAATAGGGCAGTCGACGTGGTGAAAAGGGTAGGTGCGAAGATCGGACGCACTGTACCAACTGCTTTGTGCGGCGACATTGTCTGCCGATACGTCTCTGACAGTAACGTCCCGCGGCAATAAGTGATCCGGCAATGCGCGAGTGCGCAGCCAACAGTTTCTGATCAGTGCGCGAGCGCTTTGACAATTTGTTCAGTCATCTTCTTGGCGTCGCCCAGCACCATAACCGTGTTGTCACGATAGAACAGAGTGTTGTCGATGCCGGCGTATCCGGACGCCAAAGAGCGCTTGTTGAACAGCACCGTGCTGGCCTTCCAAACTTGCAGCACTGGCATGCCATAGATTGGCGAGGATGGGTCGTCTTCGGCCGCCGGGTTCGTCACATCGTTGGCCCCGATGACGTAGACGACGTCGGTTTGGGGAAACTCGCTGTTGATGTCCTCCAGCTCAAACACCTCGTCATAGGGTACGTTTGCTTCCGCCAGCAGCACGTTCATGTGACCCGGCATGCGCCCTGCGACGGGGTGAACCGCGTACTTCACCTCCACGTCCGCCTTCTTTAAAGCGTCGGCCATCTCGCGCAGGGCGTGCTGGGCCTGCGCCACCGCCATGCCATAGCCCGGGACAATGATGACACGGCCAGCGTTCTGCATGACGTAAGCTGCATCATCGGCCGAGCCGAGTTTGACGGGCTTCTGCTCAGCGCCACCCGCAGGGCCTGCAACTTCGCCGCCGAAGCCGCCAAGAATCACAGAGATAAAGCTCCGGTTCATCCCCTTGCACATGATGTAGGAAAGGATTGCGCCTGAGGAGCCAACGAGTGCGCCCGTGATGATAAGGGCGATGTTTGAGAGCGTAAAACCGATGCCGGCAGCTGCCCACCCCGAGTAGGAGTTCAACATCGACACCACAACTGGCATATCGGCGCCGCCGATCGGGATGATGATCAAGATGCCAAACAGCATGGCCGTGGCGGTGACGGCCCAGAAAAGGAGCGGGTCGCCACCGGAGAGGCAGAACTTGTAGATGAGCCAGACCATCAGAACGGCGAGGCAGATATTGATGAGATGGCGCAGCGGCAAGGTGATCGGCTTACCAGACATGCGACCCGACAGCTTCGCGAATGCGATCACGGACCCTGTAAAAGTGATAGCGCCGATGGCAACGCCGAGCGACATTTCTATGAGACTGACGAAGTTAATCGCGCCGAGCTCACCAATGCCAAACGAGTCTGGCGCATAAAGAGCCGACGCCGCCACGAACACCGCCGCTAAGCCTACGAGCGAGTGAAACGCAGCGACGAGCTCAGGCATCGCCGTCATCGGAATACGCCGCGCCGTTATGGCCCCGATAAGGCCGCCAACGCCTACTCCGCCCGCGATCAAAAACCAGGTGAGTTGCAGCTGGGGCGCAGCGATCGCCAACGTCGTGGCCATCGCGATGGCCATGCCGATCATGCCGAAAAGGTTGCCGCGCCGCGACGTCGCCGGGCTCGAGAGTCCTCTCAGCGCCAAAATAAAAAGCACACCCGAGACAAGATAGAGAACCGCGACGAGATTAGCCGACATAGACTTGCCCCCGCAGATCGGTCATGCGTGTCTTCACCGCTTGTCACCCTTCTTCTTGTACATGCCAAGCATGCGTTGGGTGACGAGGAAGCCGCCAAAGATATTCACGGATGCCATCACGAGCGCGAGTAGCCCGAAAATCTTCGATGTCAGACTGGAGTCGAACGTCGTGAAGCGCTCAATGCCCCCATGCTCCACGGCAACGGCCAACAGCGCACCGACGACGATCACCGACGAGATGGCGTTCGTTACTGACATCAGAGGTGTGTGCAGCGCAGGCGTCACGCTCCACACCACGTAGTAGCCAACAAAGATCGCCATCACGAACACCATCAGCTCGTACACAATGGGATCGATATCCCCACCCACGCCAGCGGCGGCAAATGCAGTCGCGCTCGAAGCCAGCAGCAGGCTGACGGCGATCGCAAACGTTTTGAACGTGTTCTTCATTGGGCTGCTCCCTGCGGCTGCAGGTTTGGGTGCACAATCTTCCCGTCCTTGGCCACCAGCGTACCCCTTATGATCTCGTCGTCCCAATCGACCTTCAGGACCTTCTCCGTCTTATCGATCATGATATCGAGGAAGGCTAAGAGATTTCTGGCATAGAGGCTTGAAGCGTTGACTGGTATCTCGCCGGCGAGATTGAGCGGACCGAAGATCCGCACCCCGTTGTGCTCGACAACCTTGCCGGGCTCGGTCAGTTCGCAGTTTCCGCCGCGCTCAGCAGCCAGATCCACGATGATGGCACCAGACTTCATGCTCTCAACCATCGTGCGCGTGATGAGCCGCGGGGCTGGACGCCCCGGAATCAGCGCGGTCGTAATAACGATGTCCTGGTTCTGGATATGCGAGGCGACAAGCTCGGCTTGCTTATTTTGATATTCGGCTGACATAGGCTTGGCATAGCCAGCTTCCGTTTGCGCCTGCTTGAACTCATCGTCTTCAACCGCGACGAACTTGGCCCCGAGCGAAGCGACTTGCTCCTTCGTGGCCGGTCGCACGTCCGTGGCCGTGACTTGCGCACCCATTCGGCGTGCCGTCGCAATCGCCTGCAGCCCCGCGACGCCCACCCCCATAATGAATGCTTTAGCGGCGGGAACCGTGCCTGCGGCTGTCATCATCATCGGCATAGCTTGGTCGAACATGGCCGCAGCATCAACAACAGCCTTATAACCGGCCAGATTTGCCTGACTTGAAAGCACGTCCATCGACTGCGCGCGCGTGATGCGCGGCATGAATTCCATGGAAAAAAGCGCAACATTTGTTGCCGCCAGCGCATCGAGGCCTGCCCGCTCGCCGTAAGGATCGAGCATCGCGGCGACAACGGCGCCGGGCTTTAAGCCTTTGACCTCTTCGACACCTGGCCTACCAACCTTCAACAGGACGTCCGCGCTGCGCAGCGCGTCCGTCGTGCTTGACGCGATTTCGGCGCCTTGCGCCTTAAGGACCTCATCGGAAAAGCGAGAGCGTGCGCCGGCACCAGCCTCAATCCTCACCTTACAACCCAGTGCAGTGAGTTTCTTGACGGTCTCGGGCGAGATCGCAACACGCGGCTCGTCTGCCCCCTCCGCTGTTACCGCTATGGTGACCATGGAAAAATCCGGTTTTTGCGAGAGATGCCCTCCGGCAGACGACCACCGGGTTTAAACTCCGCTGGTCATTAGTGCCAGGTTCAAACGAGGAAGTACGCCATCCCGCCGAGCAGGATAACCAAAAACACCACGCTCACCTTGATGAACATGATAAACCGTTGATACGTCTGAGCATGCTCGTTGTAGTCCATTGCGGCATGACCGCCTGACAAATCGATCCCCACGTTTCCCCTCCTGGGTTTGGCATTCGTCCTTTGTTTCTCGTACCCCAATGCCCAGGCTCTATCAAGCCGAACAGCGCGGCCCGAACCTTGCGGTACCCCGGTTGAAAGGCCCACATGTAGGTGTGCGGCCCACTACGGCCAACGTCTGCGGCAATTGATACTGGTCATTGAGCCTCGGGTTCCGGGGCGGCACAAACAATCAGCGGAATTGCGAGAGTGCTCTTAATACGAGGAGATCCACCATGAAAGTGAAAGAAGCAATGCACAAGGGCGTCCAATGGGTTGACCCGGATACGAAGGTCTCCGAGCTAGCCAGAACAATGAGCCAACACGATATCGGCGCGCTGCCCGTAGGAGAAAATGACCGGCTGATCGGCATGGTCACGGACCGAGACATCGTCTGTCGCGGCTTTGGCAACGGTAAGCATGCGGAGGCGCTCACTGCCCGCGACGTTATGAGCAAGGGCATTATCTTCTGCCGCGACGATGAAGAGCTCGACGACGCCATGCACATCATGGAACAGCGGCAAATACGTCGACTTCCGGTCCTCAACGACAAAAAACGTATGGTCGGAATGCTGAGCCTTGGCGACATCTCGCACTCCAGCGCGCTTGAGCTTTCGGGCGAGGTGCTCCAGGCCGTATCGGCTCACCACAATTGACACGGCTAAGGGAGCGTTAAGCTGTACCGGGCGATTATAGCTGCGCCGGTCCTGTGCCATTAAGTTTAAGCGTAGGTGCGCGCCGGCGTCCTCGCCGCGTTCGTTCATGGTATGCATGTCATGTTAGAATTCGCGCAGGGAACGCCCTGCGCGCTGTCTTAGATGCGCGCGACCATTTAGACTCATGGATACCTTCGACCTCATCCAGCGCATGGCCGTCGCGCTCGCGATCGGGCTGGTCATCGGCATCGAGCGCGGGTGGCAACAGCGCGAGGAGGCGGAAGGCGAGCGCGCAGTGGGGCTCCGTACACATGCGCTCGCGGGATTGCTTGGAGGTGCCTGGGGGGCAATCGCGCGGGGTACCGGCGATTGGGGCGTCGTCGCGTTGGGCCTTGCGTTTATGACATTCGCCGGCGCAATCGTGATCTTTCGACTTCGCGAGTTGGAGCACGACAAGACATTCGGTGCGACAACTGTGGTTGCCGCAATGATTGCGTTCGCGCTCGGCGCAATGGCCGTTCTGGGCAACCAGATGGCGGCCGCTGCCGCGGCCGTGGTTGCGGCAGTGCTTCTGGCTCTGAAGACCGTACTTCACACCTGGCTCAAAAAGCTAACGTGGGAGGAGCTGCGCGCCGGACTGATCCTCCTGGCGATGACGGTTATCCTCTTGCCGGTGCTGCCCGACCGCGAGATCGCTACTTGGCTCCCCATCAATCCACGCGAGGTATGGCTCCTTACTATCCTCATCGCCGCCCTGTCGTTCGCAGGTTATGTGGCCATCCGCGTTGCTGGTCCCCAGCTCGGCATTCCTCTTTCGGGAATTGCGGGCGGGCTCGTCTCTTCAACCGCCACCACGCTCAATATGGCCCGCCTGGCGCATCAACACCCCGAGCGCACAAAGCTCTTTACCTCGGCGATCTTGCTCTCCAGTGCGGTTATGATGCTGCGCGTGATCTTCCTCGTCGGGGTCGTCAACGCTTCGCTTTTGCAGCTTATTGCACCGCCCTTGCTGCTAGCCGTACTCGCACAGGGGGGCCTTGCTGGTACTTTGGGTAACTGGGCGCGCGGAACGGAAACGGTCGCCCAACCGCTCACTCTCAAGAACCCCTTCGATCTCGGTGTCGTCCTAGCATTTGGCGCGTTGCTCGCAGTCATTATGGCACTCACAAAGCTGCTTGCCGCTTGGGCGGGCGCAGGCGGTGCAGTGGCTCTTGCGGCTATCTCTGGAACCTTCGACGTGGATGCGATCAGCCTATCTCTGGCGCGCCTGGTGCCGGGTGGGCTTGATGCCAATACCGCTGCCTATGCCATCCTCATTGCAGTCATCGCCAACAGCTTGACCAAGATCGTGCTCGCGTGGACAACGGGGGGGGCGGCACTTGGCAAATTGTTCGCGGGCGGCATCACAGCTGCGCTTCTTGCAGGCGGAATTGGCTTGTGGCTCCCGACGCGGCTGTGATGCGTCAACGGCGCTTGCGCAAAGACATAATATAAGCGGCGAGCGCGTATATCTCATCTTGGGTGAGATTGTGGTTGGGCATCATCGTCGGGACAGACTTGAGCCACGCGACGATGCCATCAAGTGTTTGATGAGGCCGGTTTGCGACGGCGCCGAACCCAGGAATGCCCATCGGCCCTTGCTTCTCGCCCTGACCCTCATTGAGATGACATTGTGCGCATAGCGCTTGGGCAAGCTGTTGCCCTTTAGCAACCTCGTCCTGGGCCGTTGCGGAAGGTGGCACAAAGACCAATGCCAATGCGCACGCCAACACACCCGCCACCACACGAACCATCGCGACTCCTCTCCTGCAATCGTCAGGCGGTTCTGGACGTTTCGCTTTCCTCTGGCAAGGGGACCCGCGCGGCCGTGAAGGCATCGCGCTGGCGCGCAGCCACATCGGCAAGCACGAACCCTTCTATCGTTTCGTTGAAGAGCCGGTACCAGTTCTGCCGCGCATCGAGATGCAGGAACACGCCGCCAAGGCCGATAGCGGCACGATCCATGAACACAAACTCGCGTGGCACCGTCACCGGGCCTTTCTCACGCAAGATCTTATGCACCGCAAACGCCTCCTTGCGGCCGTACGCACCCGGCGCCGTGCCTTGAGCGATTGTGCGCTCGCGATCGTCCAACAGCGGCCCGTAGATGAACTGCGCCCAAATGTTCAACGCCTCGATCAGCTCATTCGAAAGGCCGTTAAAGCCCCAAGTCTCATATGCATGCATGACGTGGTCGCGATCGTTCGCCAAAAGACCCTTGTAGAGTTCAATGACACCTTGCACGAACGATACGCGGAAGGTGCGAATGCAGCCATAATCGAGAAGATTGATGCCAGCCGGGCGACCCTCGCGCTCAAAGATCGTGTAGTTGCCTAGGTGCGGGTCGCCGTGAATAACACCGTAGTGAGAGAAGGGGTACCACCAAGCGCGAAACATCGCCCGGGCAATCGTGTTCCGATCCTCCAGAGGCGCCCGCTTGTAGTCTAAGAGTTTCCGGCCTTCTAGCCAGGTCATGGTCAAGAGCCGCTTTGTCGAGAGCTCCGGTAGCACCGCCGGCACCTGGATCCGCTCGTCGTTTGCGAAGATGGCGCCGTAGAGTTGCGTGTGATGGGCTTCCAGATCGTAGTCGAGCTCCTCGCGCAGCCGCGCCGATATCTCCTTCAAAATTTCCCCGGTCTCGATCGCAGGGTTCATGCGAGAATGGATGAGAAATATCGCCTTCAGCTGATTGAGATCAGCTTCGACTGCCGACGACATCTCAGGGTATTGAAGCTTCACGGCCAACTGTCGGCCGTCGTGCCCAACGCCGCGGTGCACCTGTCCCAGCGAAGCGGATGCGACCGCCGCCGTATCAAAGCTCGCGAAACGCACTGCCCAGTCGGGACCGAGTTCAGCCTGCATGCGGCGCTTGGCGAACGCGGGCCCCATGGCCGGTGCCGCCGACTGCAACTGCGCCAGCTCACGCGCGTACTCGGCGGGAAGCGCCTCGGGGATGGTGGAGAGCAGTTGTGCTACCTTCATCAGTGGGCCCTTGAGCCCGCCGAGAGCTGCGGCCAGCTCGGCTGCGTTGCGTGAGCTGTCTTGCTCCATGCCGAACAGGCGCCCCCCCGCGACGCGTGCCGCGACCGCGCCGACGTTGGTGCCAACACGCACGTAGCGCGCAGCGCGCGCTGAAAACCGGTTCTCCTCTTCGTCCATATCGGGTCTTGGCTCGTGGCACGGTTTCAAACAGCCCAAGACATATCATGCTGAAGCGACGAGCCTACAAGGGACATATATCCAAGCGTTGAGCTTAGACCGCCACCTGCGTGCCCACTTCCACGACGCGATCTGTAGGGATCCTGAAGTAGGTCGTGGCGTCCTCAGAACTGCGCGCCAGAGCCACAAATAGCTGGTCTTGCCAGGGAGGCATCTCGGACTTGGGCGTTGGTCGCAAATTTCGGCGCGACAAAAAGAACGAGGTCGCGCTCATGTCAACGTTGAGATCCTTGCGCCGACACTGCTCGAAGATCTTCGGTACACTCGGCGTTTCCATGAAGCCGTAGCGGGCGATGACACGTAAGAAGGTTTCTGAGACGCGGTCAACAGATACCCGCTCGTGGCGCGGCACACGCGGTATGTCCTCGGTTTTGATCGACAGGATGATATTGCGCTCGTGCAGCACGCGGTTGTGCTTGAGGTTGTGCATGAGCGCGGTCGGCGCCGCCGTAGGATCAGCGGTAAAGAAGACCGCTGTTCCCGCCACCCGCTGCGGCGGTTTGGCCTCAAGCTTGCGCAGCAGCCAGTCGAGGTCGGCCTCGTGCTTGCGAGTTTGCTTGGCAAGCAGGTGCACGCCTTTGACCCAGGTCACCATTATGAGTCCGATCAAGGCCGCCATCAGAAGCGTAACCCATGCGCCCTCAAGAACCTTCAGCGTGTTGGCCGCGAAGAACGCCTGCTCGAGGAGAAGAAGCGGAACGATCACGAGCACCGCCTGCCATAGTTTCCACCCCCACATCCGCCAAATAACGATAAACATTAGCAGCGATTCGATAACCATCTGCGCCGAGATTGCGACGCCATAGGCGGATGCGAGATTGCTCGAGTTCTTGAAGATCACCACCATTAATAACACGGCAATGAGCATGATCCAGTTGACGCGCGGCAGGTAGATCTGTCCGGCCATGCTTTCGGACGTGTGCATGATGCCAAAACGCGGTAGCAGGCCGAGTTGAATGGCCTGTCGCGTCACCGAGAAGGCGCCCGTGATCACCGCCTGGCTCGCGACGACGGTCGCGACCGTCGCGAGTATAACCATGGGAACGAGAGCCCAATCGGGATAGAGGAGGAAGAACGTATTCTCGAGCGTCTCGGGCCGCGACAGCACGAGCGCTCCCTGGCCGAAGTAGTTGATGGTCAACGCTGGCAGAACAAACCCGAGCCACGCGACCTGGATTGGTTTGCGGCCGAAGTGGCCAAGGTCGGCATAGAGGGCTTCAGCGCCTGTTACGGCGAGAAAAATAAGACCGACAACGATGAAGCCGATCAGGCCGTGCTTGAAGACAAACCTAACCCCGTACCATGGGTTGAGCGCCACCAGAACGTCAGGATTGGCGATGATCTGCGCGAGCCCTCCGGCAAAAAGAGCGACAAACCAAACGAGGGTAATCGGTCCAAAGAAAGTAGCGACCTTTGCGGTGCCGCGCGACTGTGCGGCGAACAATCCGATCAGGATAATGATGGTCAGCGGTATGACGAGATCCTCGAATGCAGGCGATACGAGCCTCAGGCCTTCGACCGCCGAAACAACGGAAATGGCCGGCGTAATCACGGCGTCACCGTAGAAGAATGAGGCACCCGCAATGCCAAGCCCCATGATGACCGGAGAACTGCGCTTGGTCACCGATTGGGCGAGCGCCATGAGTGCAAACGTGCCGCCTTCGCCGTTATTGTCGGCGCGCAACAAAATGAAAATGTACTTCAGGGTCACAATGAGTAAGAGCGCCCATACGATCAGCGACAGCACGCCGAAGACCACTTCGCGCCCTGCAAAGCTTTCTCCTTTTGCGGCAATAACCGCCTCGTTGAACGCGTAGAGCGGGCTCGTTCCGATGTCGCCATAGACGACGCCGATGCAGCCTAGGACGAGCGCCCAGAATTGTTTGTTGGAAGTGCCGTCGGGCGTGCCAGGCACGGCGCCCTTCGCCACCACGTGCGACTGTGCCACGTCGGCACCTCACGTTGAGCTAGCTGCTTCGCAGCAATGGCGGGCGCTTCTAACCCCTAATGCGGCTCGAGGGGAACCCCCCAAATTGAGCCTTCCCGCACCTTCACAATCTTGACAACGACGAAAGATTCTGAACGCACGGCGCGCCGAGGGACATTGCCACGTGGGAGATAACAACGCTATCCCCCCAAAAGTGCCGACTTCTCAACGGCAAGGTGCGACCTGCCACCGCGGGCCTCACGCGCTCGCGTCTATGGCCTCTAGCTCATCGATCATGCGTGCAATGACCTTCAAGCCCTTGTGCCAAAACTCGGGCTTTGAGGCATCAAGCCCGAACGGTGCCAGCAGCTGGGAGTGGTGCTTGGAGCCGCCAGCTTTCAGCATCTCGAAGTACTTGGCGACGAAGCCCGGGTGCGCCTCCTCGTAGAGCCCATAGAGAGAGTTCACCAAGCAATCGCCGAAGGCATAGGCATAAACATAGAACGGCGAGTGTATGAAGTGCGGCACATAGGTCCAGAATACCTCGTAGCCCGGCTTTAACTCGATCGCCGGCCCTAGGCTCTCAGATTGTACCTCCAACCAAATGGCGTTCAACTGATCAGGGGTGAGCTCGCCCTGGCGGCGTGCCTCGTGCACCTTGCGCTCAAAAGTATAGAACGCAATCTGGCGGACGACGGTGTTGAGCATGTCCTCCACTTTGCCGGCCAGGAACGCTTTGCGCTCCTTCGGGTCATGGATTTCCTTCAAAAGCGCCTTGAACGTCAGCATCTCGCCGAACACGGACGCCGTCTCTGCGAGCGTCAGTGGCGTGGGGGCCATCAGCGCCCCTTGCGGGCGCGCCAACATCTGGTGCACGCCGTGCCCCAGCTCATGCGCTAACGTCATCACGTCGCGCGGCTTGCCGAGGTAGTTGAGCAGAACGTACGGGTGCGCCGACGGGACGGTCGAGGCTGAAAAAGCGCCCGGCGCTTTGCCCGGCCGCACGGGCGCGTCGATCCAGTTCTTGTCGAAAAACTCCTTAGCAATGTCGGCCATCTCTGGCGCGAAGCCGCCAAAGGCGCTTAGCACGAGCTGTTCTGCCTCCTGCCATGCGAAAATCTTCTCAGGTTTGTCGGGCAAAGGCGCGTTCCGGTCCCAGTGCGCCAAGCGTTCCTTGCCCAGCCACTTGGCCTTCATGGCGTAGTAGCGGTGCGACAGCTTGGGGTAGCTGTCCTGCACACTCTTGACGAGCGCATCGACGACCGGTGCCTCGACCCGATTCCCCAAATGCCGGCTGTCAGCCACGTCCTTGAAGCCACGCCAGCGGTCTGAGATTTCCTTGTCCTTGGCGAGCGTGTTCGTGATGAGCGTAAAGAGCCGCACGTTTTCCTTGAACACGTTTGCCAGCGTTTCGGCGGCGGCCTTGCGCTTTTCCTCAGCAGGGTCACTTAACAAGTTGAGGACCGGCTCAAGTGTCAACGGCTGCAGCTCGCCTGCAACGGGGAAGCGAAGGGCTGTCATCGTCTCGCTAAAGAGACGCGTCCAGGCACCACTCGAGGTCTGGCCTTTGTCGTGAAACAATTCCTCCAGCTTCTGTTCGAGTTGATACGGCTTCTCCTTACGTACGTTTTCGATCCACGGCTTGTAGCGGGCCAAACGCACATCTTTCAGCGCATTGGTCATCACAGGCTCATCTATCTGGTTGAGCTCCAGATCAAAAAAGATGATGTCAGTTGAGATAGCGGTGAGCTTTTCAGAGATATCACCGTAGAATTTCGCGCGCTCCGGGTCGGCCTGATTTGCCGCGTAGTAAAGCCCGGCATACGATCCGAGCTTTCCCAGCATCTCGACCAACTGCTCAAATTCTTCTATCGCTGTGGCGAGCGCTGCACCGTCATTGCCAAGTGCGGCGAGCTTGCCCTGGTAACGCCCTTTTATGTGCCGCGCCACACCCGCAGCGGCCTCAATATCACGGGCCACCTCCGGAGCATCCGGCGCCGAATAAAGGTCGGCGAGATTCCATTCGGGAATCGGTCCTAGGTCGGGTAGGACCTGATTGGCACGTGCTGCTTCAGCGGCACTCATTAAGACTGGCAGACCTATATACCGCGTTTGGAATCGCATGGAGTGCTCCAAAAATGATGGACGGGAACGTTAACCTGCGCAAGCCAGCAAGTAATTTCAAGCCACGAAGCGTTTAAGGCGCAAAGCGCCCAAAGTGACCGAGATCACTCGCCGGGAGCAAAAAAGGCTCAAGGTGAGCCCCGTCGAAACCCCTTCTTTACCCTTGCAGGGCACTCTCTCTTCATTGAGTGAGCCGCCGGTCGCCAACTGTCCAATCCTGACGCATGTCAGGTTGGTGAAGAGCGCTGGCCCGTTTAGGTATGAGTCCGAGTGCCCCATGGTCAAGAGTGTCTTAATCGTTGATGACGATCCCGCCCAGCGCCGCATCCTCCAAGAAACAATCAGGCGCCTCGGCTTTGATGCCCGCAGCGCCAGCTCCGGCGAAGAGGCGCTGCAGATCTTAGAGGGGGCAGAACGCTCGCCCGCCGCCGTCGTGCTGCTTGATCTTATCATGTCTGGAGTCGATGGCATGGCGGTGCTCGAGCGCCTAAAGGGAAAGGCAGGTGTCCCCCCCATTATCGTGCAGACCGCGCACGGCTCCATTGATGCTGCCATCAACGCCATGCGCGCAGGCGCCGCAGACTTTGTTGTGAAGCCGGCCTCCCCTGAACGGCTCGAAGTTTCCATTAAGAGCGCACTAAAGATTGAAGCGCTCGCCGGTGAGATCAACCGCATCAAGAAAAAGGTGGAAGGCACCCTAACCTTCAACGATCTCATAATGCGTAGTGACACGATGGAACGCGTCACTGCGCTTGGCCGTCGAGCCGGTGTTTCCAATATTCCCGTTCTTATCGAAGGCGAGTCTGGTGTTGGCAAAGAGCTTATTGCGCGTGCCATCCAGGGCGAAAGTGATCGCGCAAGAAAGCCATTCGTTGTCGTCAACTGTGGCGCAATTCCCGAGAACTTGGTGGAGAGCATTCTCTTTGGTCATGAGAAGGGTTCGTTCACGGGCGCTGTCGACAAGCGAACGGGTAAATTCCAGGAAGCCGATGGCGGCACGCTTTTCCTCGATGAAATTGGCGAGCTTCCTCTTGATACGCAAGTAAAGCTCCTGCGCGCGCTTCAGGACGGGGAGATCGATCCCGTCGGCTCCAAAAAATCGATCAAAGTCAACTTCCGCCTGATCTCGGCCACCAACCGCGACATGATCCAACTCGTGCGCGAGGGCAAATTCCGAGAGGATCTTTACTACCGCTTAAACGTCTTCCCCATCTGGGTACCGCCGCTGAGAGAACGCTTCGTCGACGTCCCAGAGTTGGCCCGTCACTTCATGGCTCGCTTCGCTGCCGAGGAAGGAAAGCGTGTGAGCGCAATCAGCGATGATGCGGTCCGCCTTCTCGAATCCTACCCGTGGCCCGGCAACGTGCGCCAGCTCGAGAACGCCGTATTCCGCGCAGTGGTGCTCGCCGACACGTCCGAGCTTACGGTTTCCGAGTTTCCGCAGATCGCCGCGCATGTAACCGGTTTCGAAGCACACGTTCCTGCAGCACCGGCTCCTATGACAAAGGAACCATCATATACGGGCCCGGCGCTCTTAGGTGCGGAAGACATCGTCCCACAAACGATGGACGTCCAAGATGACAATGGCGAAAGCGCACTCGGCATCCCTGCAGTCAACGAAGGCGGCGACATTCGACCGTTGGACGAGATCGAAGCAGACATGATTCGCTTGGCACTTGGACGCTATCGGGGACACATGACGGAAGTCGCAAAACGGCTGAAGATTGGCCGGTCCACGCTTTATCGAAAAATGCAGGAATATGGCCTGGAGCAGCGCGCCTAAGCGCGTAGGCTGCTTCACTCAAGCGCTACTGCCGAATAGCGGCTCCGACTGCTGATTCTTTCAGCGGATAGTCTTCGCGTTCTCAAAATAACGCCCAACTCTCACGCGCACTACATCTAGTAGGCGGGCTTGCTCGCCCGCTTGCAAATTGGCCACAGCTCCACTGAGTCGTGACGTCGCTGATACGCCTACGACCGTTGGAGGTGGTAAGCCCACCGCTGCTCGTTTAGCGTGCCGAGCGTTAAGGGGAGAAGATTCCGATGCATCTGCGATACGCTGTGACCTTGTGCCTGGCCACGAGCACATTATTAGCAGGGGCCGTGGAGGCCCAAGAAACGACGGAACGCGAACGACCTGTCGCAGAAGATCAACAATCAGAGAAACCGGAACCAGCACTTGTTACGGCGCCACAGGATCCGCTCGGAATAGCGCTTCAAGACAATCTGGCCGCCGGCAGGGACAAGGGCGACGAGGCTACACGCGCCGATCACGCGGCACTTACGGAATATTATGCGACGCGCATGTATACGCCTGTTTGGATCGCCGCCGACGAGCTGAATGCCCGAGCCAAAGCAGTAATTGCCGAAATTGAGAAGGCAGGCGATTGGGGACTTGATGCGGGCGCATTCGCCTTGCCAAAGCTTGAAGGAGCGGATGCGAAGGACGTCGCCGAGGCCGAGATCACGCTTTCGTTTGCCGTACTGAAGTACGCTCGCTATGCACGCGGCGGCCGCATTATGGACCCGGCCAGCACATTGAGCTCCTATCTCGACCGCACACCACAACTGCTCGAGCCTAAGGACGTTCTAACAAGCATCGCGTCATTTGATGAGCCGGACGCCTACCTGCGTGGCCTGCACCCACAGCACCCTCAGTTCGAAAAGTTGCGCCTTGCCTATCTGGCGCTGCGCGATGCCGGACCACCTAAGAAACTTGTGAAGCTGCCAAAGGGATCAACGCTTCGCCCAGGCAAGAAGCACCGCCACGTTGCGCTATTGCGTAAACGGCTCGGGCTTGAGGTTCCATTAGTCGACAATAAACCGGGCAACGAGCGGTTTTACGACGAAACGCTGAAAGAAGCTGTCATCGCCTTCAAAGAAAAGAAAGGCATTGAACCCGCTAACGGCATCGTGAACCGCCGCGTCCGGGAGGCTCTCAACAGGGCACCGACCATCACACCCGAACGGCTCAAGGCCAACATGGAGCAATGGCGCTGGATGCCGAACGACCTCGGCAGCCTCTACGTCTGGGTAAATATTCCCGAGTTCACGCTTCGCATCGCCAAGAACGATGAGATCATTCATACTGAGCGCGCCATCACCGGCCTCGTCAATAAGCAGACGCCGGTCTTCTCTGAAGACATCACGATGATCACTTTTCGGCCACGCTGGAACGTACCGAATTCGATCAAAGTACGTGAGCTTTGGCCTTCACTGGCACGTGGCGGCCGCTACTTCCAGCGCCAAGGTCTGCGCCTGTCGCGCAACGGCCGCGTTATCAACCCTAAAAACGTCGACTGGAGCCAGGCTGATATTCGCCGCTACGACGTTTACCAGCCACCAGGCAGCGGCAATGCACTCGGCATCGTCAAGTTCGCATTCCCCAATAAGCACCTCGTCTATATGCATGACACGCCAACAAAGACCCTATTCAACAAGACCACCCGCACGTTCAGCCACGGCTGCATGCGTATCCGCAATCCTCAGCGAATGGCTGAAATTCTCCTGGCTGAGGACAAGGGATGGGATGCAGCGAAGATTGCCGATTTGATCAAGAATGGCCCTGGCAACAACGAGGTCGAGATCGATCGCCAGATTCCCGTCCATGTGACGTACTTCACAGCCTGGATCGACGCAGAGGGCAAGACGCAAAGCGCTAGCGATGTCTACGGCCACGAGAAGCGCATCAGGCTGGCACTAGCGGGCAACTGGAAGAAAATCGCCAAGGGTCCCAATCATTTGGCACCCGTTAGGGTCGATCCGAACATGCGGGCACGCATTTATCAAAACCAGCGCCCCTCCAACGTCGGCGACTACGTGCAATCCGTACTGGGCGGCGGCTTCTGACGCAGCGGCTTCGGCGTCATCAAGACCTTCTCAGCCGCCACGCAATACCCGGCTTGCCGCTATCTTGCCGCGGCCGAGCCCACATCTGTCCCCATTCAATCATTACAAACCATTAGGGGTTCATAATTAAACGTTTGGGGGCGTAGACGCCGGTTACATGCTCAGAAAGCTCGCAGCCTTGTGTGCTCAAGCCAAGACCTCAAATGGTGAGCGTGCCGCGAGCGGGCTAGAAAAACGTGGTGCCGTTTTGGTCCCGCATTGGAGAACCCTACTTGGGGGACTAATTCTTGCTCTGTTCGGGGCAGGTATTTCCGCATCCCAGTCTGTTGCCATGCCAAGCGGCACGCGCACGATCTCGCTGTATCACATCCACACCAAAGAAACGCTCACCGTCACCTACAAGAAGGACGGAAGGTTCGTCGATGATGCGCTCAAGAAGATCAACTGGCTTATGCGCGACTGGCGAGAGAACACGCAGGTTAAAATTGACCCCACCCTCATCGATCTGCTCTGGGAGATGCACACTGAGCTTGGCAGCAAAAAGCCCATCCACATCATCTGCGGCCATCGTTCAGCTAAGACCAACAACATGCTGCGCCGGACGAGAGGCGGCCAGGCAAAGCGTAGTTTTCACATATCTGGCAAGGCGATAGATGCATCGTTCCCCGATGTTCCGGTGAAGCGCATGCGCTATTCGGCGCTTATCCGCGAGCGCGGAGGCGTCGGGTATTATCCAACGTCCGGCATCCCTTTTGTGCACGTCGACACAGGCCGCGTTCGCGCATGGCCGCGCGTACCGCGCTACGAGTTGGCTCTACTGTTCCCCAAGGGTAGGACTAAACACCGGCCATCGAAAGGCGGTCCTATAACTCAGAAAGACGTGCGAGTAGCTCGCTCGCGCTACACGGAGTTAGCGACAAAGGTCGCCGACTATCACGAGGATCGCAAACGGGCGCAGTCGCCGATAATGGTAGCGGAGGCTCCCAAGCCTGCAATTAAGGTGCCTATACCGAGGCCAGCGTCGCCACCCAAGGTCCAGGTTGCCTCCCTTACGCCGATCGCACCCCGGCCCGCCGCAATGCATTCGCCCAGACTGAACAAAGCACCGCGCATGGTACGGCGCAGCCCTGCCATCCCGCCACCTTCTGAAGCTGAGCGTAAGCGGCTCAACGAGCTCGTGACGCGCGCCTCCTTACCGCACCCAGATCGCGTGAATCAGCGCCTGCCCGCCACAGACCGCAGACGGCTCGACGAGCTCATCTCGCGTACGTCTGTTGGCCACGGAGCCCCGCAATCGTTCCGATCGGCGATATTAGGAATTGCCGGAGCAGACACCCCACCCGGATTAGGGTCGCGCCTTCAAGAACCGCTTAAGCAGTCTAACAAGGACAAGAGCACCATTACGCGTATCGCCGCGCTTACCCCCCCGAAGTCAGCGGGCGCATCTGCGAGCATGACGGATATCGATGCCGCGAACTGGAGTGGCGGCTGGGCACCGGCGCCTGCATTCGACGAAGACCACCCCGAGGAACTCTCGTATCGCCCCTTCCCGCTCGCACCGCTTCTGACGCAATCAGCCTCCGTCGATGACGATGCGTTTGGTGGGCTTGTGCATCCAGATGTCGCGCGCACGCTCGACCTCCTCGACGAGGATCAAATTATCTTGCCGCTGCGCCTGCGGCCGGGTCGGCAAGTGGCAGAGGTCATGTGGGCTCAGCAATTTCAGGGACAGGCCGTCAACCTAAGGGCCCTAGAGCGCACAGCACTCCCGCGTCCTGTGCCTGCCGGACTGGCCTCGCGTTCCGTTAAGACGAGCTGGCGTTAGCAGCCCTAGCCGCTCTCTGACTTTTACGCCGCGGCTCGATGCAGCCTTTCGACCACGCAGTCTTAACAAGGCGCCCAAGCTCACGAAAGTCTTCAACTCTGGGCGACGTTGCGCGCCAGGCCAAGCCGATACTCCGGAACGGCTCAGGCGCCACGAACCGCGTCAGCCCTATTTCTCGCCCCCGTGCCTCAACATTCAAGCACATCTCTGGCAGCAGCGTGATACCGTATCCGGCAGCCACCATCTGCACGATGGTTGACAGGCTAGAGACACCGAAAGTGTCGATAGTGGAAACTTGCTGCAGACTGCAGTAGGTCAGCGCCTGGTCACGCAGGCAATGGCCTTCCTCCAAGAGCAATAGACGCTCATGCTCAAGCAAGTCTTTCGTCGCACGGACTCGCGCACTCAGTCGGCGCTCGTGCGGAAGTGCGAGCAGGAAACGGTCATCGAATAACGGCAGCGTTGCGATCTCTGGATGATTGATCGGCAGTGCTAGGAGCAAGACGTCAAGCTTACCCTCGATTAGTTCTTGTACGAGCGGCAGCGTTTGCGTCTCTCGCACGTGCAGCTCGAGATTCGGGTAGTTCTCGCGTATCAGCGGGAGTAACGGCGGCAACATATAAGGCGCTATCGAAGGGATAACGCCAAGTCTAAGCGAGCCCGCAAGCACTTCGTTAGCATGCTGAGCGAATTCGACCATTTCGCGCACGTCGCCCAAGATGCGCGCCGCTCGCTTTGCGATCTCGCGCCCCTTGTCTGATAGCAGGACGCCCGCTCGCGTCCGCTCAACCAGAACGAAGCCGAGCTGCGCTTCTAACTCATGGATCTGCATGGAGAGGGCGGGCTGAGTGACGGCACACGACTCAGCGGCGCGCCCAAAGTGCTGTTCGCGCGCCAGCGCATCGAAATAACGCAGCTGCTTTAAGGTCACATGCCGCATAAGGAACGCTGATGCCAAGACAAACAAATTACGATTAGAGCTTATACATTGGCGTGTCTAGGCCCGTTAGCGCAAGTTCCTTTGCAATCCCAATGCGTCCGAATCAACGGAGGGCCTGCCGATCAACCTGAGAGCGCGTGCGCAAAATTCTTCTTCTTCGGCTTTAGGCGCAACGGGAGAACTACCCGAATCGCTCTAGAGGTGTCCTTTTTCCCTAATCTATCATCGCGCTAAGCGACAAGTCGGACGTTAAGAGCATAATGCTGAAAGGCTCCAGACTTTAACTGTGCGTGTTTCAGGCCGCCGCCGTCAAAGCTGCGGCCTCCTCGTCGAGCATGCCGAGTGCGTGCAGATAAACCTCGAGAATGCTCACTTCCTCTTGACGCTCGGTCGCGCTCTTCTTGCGTAACCGCACGATCTGGCGCATCGCTTTAACGTCGAATCCCATTGACTTGGCTTCGAGATACTTGTCGCGAATATCGCCAGTGAGCGCCTTTTTCTCTTCTTCCAGCCGCTCGATTTGCTCAACGATCTGACGTAGTTGCTTTTGCGCCGATACCTGTAACGTCGTCATCCCCCGTCTCCCCACTATGATGTATCCCCAAACCACGCTAGCGGCGCGGCGACGTGCATTCAAGGCGAGGAGTGGTGCGATCCAGAAGATTCTTGAGCGTCTTATGAGGCCGCTGAGCAACAGTTAATGATCGCTGGACTTTGCTTTCGCGAACGCAGCCATTGCCTGCGGCGAAGGTTCGGTTTGGTAGCGCGCCCGCCAATCCTTGTATGGCATCCCGTAGATGATCTCACGCGAATTTTCCTCAGTCAGCGCGATGTCCTTCTCCGCGGCCGCGTCTCGATACCAATTCGACAAGCAGTTGCGACAAAAACCGGCAAGGTTCATCAGATCGATATTTTGCAGATCCGTTCGCTCGCGCAGATGCTTCACGAGCCGCCGAAAAACGGCGGCTTCCAATTCAGTCACGACCTGCGGGTCGATTCGGCGCATTCTGCACTCCTTCCTTGCACGCTGGGATGCGACTGCGGCCCCTCAGCATCAGTGTGAGACCCAAAGTAGTGCACGCGATGCAAGCTTTCTCGTAGCTCGGAGCGCGCAAGCACGTCCTCAACGGCCGTTGCGATCCGCTTCGCCCACTGCGCTTGCCCGACGCCATCACAGATCAGATCCTGGCGCACCTCGACGATGGTGTGGGCTAGTCCTCGCCGCGTCCCATGTTGCCACATGCAGTCTCCAGCGAGCCTGCCATCATATGGTTCATTTTCGCCCACAAGAAGGCTCTGGTCGGCGCGCAAAGCCTGCAGCAGCGGCACGGCGAAGCGATAGTCCCGATCCCACAAGATAGCAGCGTCCCAAGGTCGACGCTCGCCCTTCCAGAACTCAGTAAAGCTGTGAATTGATAGTAAAATCGGAGGCACGCCGGCCGCAACGCCTTCTTCGATAAGGGCGTCGATCGCCTGGTGATATGGTTCGTAGTATAGCCGGACGCGCTTTTCCCTCTCCGACTTGTCGAGCCGCCGGTTACCAGGGACCACGGCACCGTCGGAGATCCGCATTATGAGCGTCGGATCATCAAGTCCACGATTGACGTCGACCAGCAAGCGGGAAAAGCGCGCGGCGATGGCCGGAGCGCTTAGCATATTCGACAGCAGCTTTGCCACCTCGAAGGCCCCGATGTCATAGGCAATGTGGCGCTGGAACTCTTCGGCCGGCAACCCCAAGGTATCATAGCCAGTCGGCAGTGCGTTGACCGCATGGTCGCAGATGATCAGCAAACCAGTGTCAAGACGACCGGGCAGGATCTCATAGCTATCGGTTATGGAGGGTGCGACGAGGGGAACCCGTTTACCCCTAATGGAGTGCTGCATCGCGCTAATATATCTTTGGCGTCGTTTGAAAACCAGCCGGTTCGCTGCGGCGCTTGACGCGGCAAGCCTGATTGCGCAAACCAACGCGTTGGAGCAGGGAGCCAGGACGAATTTATGCCCAGACGCTATCTAAACCTCTTGAGTTGCAAGTAGATGGCAATCGACCGGGCTGCCACCCAAGGGGGGGGCTGTTTTCCATAGTTTCCCAATCTGTGCGCCCTTCAATTTGCGCCTATCTCAATGCCGCCCATTTCATGGAGAAAAACCACTGCTCCACCCTGCGACATACGTCCGTCAGTTTCATCCAGCGCGGCTCAACCCGAACGAATGTCTACACCTCCCGCGTCTTACTCGTGGGCTGGCGGCGAGGCAAACACAGGCCGGTGCGCCTCTCTTTCGGCGCCGCTTAACGTTGCCCGCTTGAGCACTTGTAATCAGTGGAGCCGAGGACTTGGGGCCCGACAGACGACAACAGCTGCGGCGAGCAGCGGCACATTTTGCCGCTAATAGCCTGTTGCTCCTCCCCGCACTTGTCTTTATCACCACCGTGGCCCACGCGGATCTCACACTGTGCAATTCGACCCCAAGCCGTGTGGGCGTTTCCCTGGGATACCGGGACGAGCAAGGCTGGTCGACGGAAGGCTGGTGGAACATTGCCTCACAGACCTGCGAAACCTTGCTGAAAGGCGCCGTGCCCAGCCGCTTCGTTTACATTCACGCCGTCGATTATGACCGCGGCGGTGAGTGGATAGGCAAGAACTACATGTGCACCACTGACAAGTCGTTCGCCATCCGTGGGGTTCATGACTGTAAGACACGAGGATATAAACGTACCGGGTTCTTCGAGGTGGACACCGGAGAGTCTCAGGAGTGGACTATCCGCCTGACCGATCCAGAGGATCCGGGGGCAAAGGACCAATGAGACGCAGCCGACGGGTGAAAGTGCTTGCGACTTTGGGTCCCTCCACGTCATCCACGGAAATGATCGAGCGCTTGTTCCTAGCCGGGGTTGATGTTTTCCGCATCAACATGAGCCACGCCACGCGTGAGACGACACGCTCCCTACTGAATTCAGTGCGCTGGGTCGCAAAGCGTCACCGTCACCCCATTGGCGTCCTTGGCGATCTCCAAGGGCCAAAATTCCGCATTGGCGAATTCCATGGTGGCCGCGCCTTTATCAACGACGGTGCCATTTTCCGCTTTATCCGCGAGGAGAAGCCAGGAACGAACGAGGCGGTGTATCTGCCGCACCCTCAGATCTTCGCCGCTGTCGAGCCCGGCCACACACTACTGCTAGATGACGGCAAAATCCGCATGCGCATTGTGGAATCGAGGGCCGAGACGATCGCCGCCGAGGTGCTGGTTGGCGGTGCGCTTGCCAGTCGCAAGGGTATTAGCCTGCCTGACACTCTTCTCCCTGTCGGGCCGCTGACGGAAAAAGACAGGGCAGACCTCGCCCATCTGTTGAAACTCGGAGTCGACTGGATAGCATTATCGTTCGTGCAGAGAGGAGACGACGTTCACGAGGCGCGCAAATTAGTCGGTGACCGCGCCGCCGTGCTTGCGAAGATAGAGAAGCCTTCAGCTGTAGCCGATCTTGATGCGATTATTTCGGCCAGCGACGGCTGCATGGTTGCGCGCGGTGATCTCGGCGTTGAGATGCCGGTTGAGCGCGTCCCAGGCCTTCAAAAAAAAATCACACGCAAGGCGCGCGCCGCTGGTAAGCCGGTGGTCGTCGCGACGCAAATGCTTGAAAGCATGATCTCCTCACCCATGCCGACGCGTGCCGAGGTTTCCGACGTGGCAACCGCAGTATTTGATGGCGCTGATGCTGTTATGCTCTCGGCAGAATCGGCCGTCGGACAATACCCTGTCGAGGCAATCCAGATGATGGATCGCATCGCGATCGAGGTGGAGGGCGACCCGAGCTACGACGCCTTCGTTCATGCGACGCAGACGACCCCCCAGCCAACTGCACCCGACGCCATTGCCGCCGCTGCTCACGCAATTGCCGATACCGTAAAACTGGCGGCTATCGTCTGCTACACGGCCACAGGCTCCACCGCCATGCGCGTAACGCGCGGACGCCCAGCACTACCTATCATCGGCCTGACGCCGGTCGAGGCAACCGCTCGGCGGCTATCCTTGGTGTGGGGCATCCAAATGGTACTGACGGGCGACCCGCAGAACTTGTCGGACATGGTGCGCAAGGCTTGCCGCATCGCATTCGATGAAGGGTTTGCCACCCCCGGCGAGGGCGTTCTCATAACCGCCGGAGTGCCAATGGGGTCTCCCGGCGCAACCAACATGATCCGCATCGCTTTTGTGGACAAAGACGGTGCACCAATGGCCGAGACGCAGTGATGCGCAATAACGAGCGTTAGATGCCTTGCCCTTCGACTTCCACGGAGAGCTTATCGACGGCTTCCTTTGCTCCTGACGTATGGGGGTTAATGCGCAAAAGCTCCTGATACGCCTTGAGCGCGTTCTTCTTCTGGCCGTAGTCGTTGAGTATTCGGGCAAGCCCATAAAGCGCACCGAAATGTTTAGGCTCAAGCGCCAGCACCCGGCGCAGGTCACCCAGCGCACTCCCCGATCTATCCTGCAAGTAGTAGACGTAGGCGCGCCGGTTCCACCCTTCCGCGTAGTCAGGCGCGAGCTCAACGACGGCATCGAGCAGGCGCAAGGCCAGCTCAGTGCGCTTTTCGGCGATAGCCTTCAATGCGCGCGCCATAAGCACACCGATCGTGTCGCTGTCTGTTTGGAGCCATATTTTCTCGATCGATTTCTCAAGCGCACGAGCGCTCGCGGGATCGGACGCGTCGGCAAGTTGAGCGTAAAGCTCCTCAAGCTGGCCGTCCCGATCTTTAGGGGACTTCAGCCCGGGCTGTTTCGCTGAATCTGGGTTCGGTTCTGCAAGCGGCTGGCTTGGTCGCTCGGAAGCCGCCAGCTCAGAATTAGCTGCACCCTGGGGGTAGGCCTCCGTCCGCGCTACCGGGGAGAGCGCAAAGACCACTGCCACAGTAAGGAGAGGGAGTTTATCATGCATCCTTTTTGAATAGGATGCCGGAGGGCGTCCGTCAAAGCCCTCCTCGTCGCGATCGAACGCCTCAGCCCTGTCGCGCCTTAAAGCGCCGCTGGGTCTTGTTGATTACGTACAGCCGCCCTTTCCGGCGCACCAGGCGATTGTTGCGATGGCGAGCGCGCAGCGACTTCAAGGAATTCCTGACTTTCATTTCAGTTCCGATCAACGAGTACCGATGGTGGGCGCGACAGGGATCGAACCTGTGACCCCTACGATGTCAACGTAGTGCTCTACCGCTGAGCTACGCGCCCTAGAGGGCGGGTTCTATTCGGTCTGTGTCGCCGCGGTCAAGCCGTCGACCGGGTTCAAGCGTCCAAGAGCCGGTCGACCTCACGCACCAAATCCTTCAAATGGAACGGCTTGGAGAGCACGCGTGCATCCTTTGGCGCGGCGACCTCACTGTTGAGAACCACGGCGGCAAACCCGGTTATGAACATGATCTTTAGCTCAGGGTCGAGCTCGCTAGCCCGGCGCGCCAGCTCAATCCCGTCCATTTTCGGCATGACGATATCAGTGAGCAGGAGGGTGAAGGGCTCGCTCTTTAACCGCTCGAAGGCCTCCTCGCCATTCGCGTAGTCTATGACGTCGTAGCCCGCCTTCTCGAGCGCCCTGACAAGAAAGCCGCGCATGGAATCGTCGTCTTCTGCCAGTAGAATTCGGGGTACGATAAGTCGGGAGGGTTTCGCTGTCATGACGGCTCTTGAGGCTAAATACGTTGTTTGCGGTACGCGACGCTCTCATTAGAGCCTAATCTGGTGCGAGTAAGGTAAACGGAGGGTTGAATAATTTGCCCGGCCCCATTCTCATACGATTTTTTGCGAGTGGGGTCACGAACACTCTTCTATCTTGATGGACATATTGAGGCCAGGTTGGCACTGTGAGCAAGGGGCAGATTGCTTCGCCGGACGTGTGGCTCCTCCCTATAAGTCTCAAGTTCGAACAGCCGCTCTCAACAACAGCGAAAACTCATGCCTGTGCGTGACCATGCTTCCATTCCTTCTGACTTGCTCCCACCATTCATCGTGCACGCGCCGAGCCCGCAAGCTGCACCATTCGTGCTGTGCTCGCCTCATTCAGGCTGCATCTACCCCTCCGATTTCCTTGAGCAGTCTTGTCTCACACCACTATCTTTAAGAAAATCGGAAGATTGCTACGTCGACGAGCTATTCTTGCCCGTTGCCTCGCAGGGCGTTCCGTTAATCGCAGCACGATTTCCAAGGGCATTTCTCGACGTTAACCGCGAGCCCTACGAGCTAGATCCAGAGCTCTTCGTCGAGCCTCTACCCGATTATGCAAACTCGCAATCGACGCGAGTTGCCGGCGGTTTGGGCACTATTGCTCGCATTGTCGCCGACGGCGAGGAAATTTACCGCAATAAGCTGCCGCTAGCGGCCGGGCTCCACCGAGTGGAGCAACTCTACATCCCCTTTCACGCCGCGCTAGCTGAGCTCATCGAGCAAACACGGCATCGTTTCGGGTATGCAATTCTGATCGATTGTCACTCAATGCCATCCGCGTCGATGGCGCCTGCAGGCGGACCACGACCCGACATCGTGCTCGGCGATCGCTTCGGCGCCGCCGCCGATAGCAAGATCACGCGATTCCTCAAGGAGTGTTTGACCGGGCTGGGTTACGAAGTGCAGATGAATCGCCCCTATGCCGGGGGCTACATCACAGAGCACTATGGCCGGCCAGCCAGAAACATCCATGCGGTGCAGTTGGAGCTGAATCGTGGGCTTTATCTTGATGAGAAGACGCTGCGCCCAACAAAGGCTTTCGAAGGCCTGCAGCGCGATCTGAAGAACGTAGCTGGCCCACTGTTTTGCGACTTGCCGGTCTTGCTGGAACGCCGCGCAGCAGCCGAATGAGGCTGTCGTGGAATCAAATTATATCTATGGCCAATCCGTCTTGAGAGGTTGCGATCGCCGGCATTTCGCATTTCAAGCAATGCAATGCTCTGATACCCCACAATGGCAGGACATCATGCTGCGGCGCGGGACAAGCGCCTTGTGTCTCAATAAGAAAAAGGGCCGTTCGGGTCTCGAACGGCCCAAGTCTAGGGAGGAAACGCCCAAAGAGGGCTACGACAGGACGAGCTGGGCTCGTGATGCCGCAGCGCAATAGTTAAGAGTGCGGCGCACAATTTTCAAATGCGTTTTTTGCAGAGCTGCCTAACCTAAATAGAAGAGCTCGCGGAAACGCGCGGTGCTGTTAGGTTGCGGGCAAGCTTGGAATCGGGCTCAAGCGCAGAAAAAAAGGCCGTTCGCGGCACGAACGGCCCAAGTCTAGGGAGGAAACGCCCAAGTGGGCTACGGCGTCGCTGGATCATCAACTCCACCGTTGGATTGAGATTGAGCTTGTTTGACGCCATCAGCAACCCAAAGGGAGGCAACTACGTTTCATTCCAGTGAATATGTATCTGGAAGGCTACAGCACGGGATACTAGGCCACACAATGCAGGCCGGGTATATTGGTCCTGCCCAAGCTGACTGAGACAAGGGCAAATGCGCTTCACATAAGGTGCTGTTGCAAAGGGAACATATTGTGAGCGCCACTCCTCGCCCCAGCTTCATGACGCTGCTCGAATTTGCCCACAGCCTGGCGGATACCTCGGGAGACGCCATCCTTCCCTACTTTCGCAAGCCCATAACTGTTGCCAATAAAGCACCACGTGGGGCGTTCGATCCTGTCACCGCTGCCGATCAATCGGCAGAGCGTGCCATTGCGCGTGCCCTAGTAAAGCGATGGCCCGACCACGGGTTAATCGGCGAGGAGTTTGGCAACATACGCGAAAGCGCACGTTTGCAATGGGCTGTTGACCCAATCGACGGCACGCGCGCTTTCATAATGGGCTCTCCCTTATGGGGCACGCTCATCGGGCTTCTCGATGATCAAAGCCCCGTGCTCGGAGTTATGAACCAGCCATTTATTGGAGAGCGTTTCTGGTCGAGCGCCAAGAAAGCGCATGTCCGCACCGGCAATGGACGTGCACGCCGCATCAAGACGCGACACTGCCCCCGACTAGCCGACGCCATTGTATCAACCACACACCCCGACCTATTTGCGACGGGCAAGGAGTTGGATGCATTTGCGCGCTTGAAATCGAAAGCGCGCATGACGCGTTATGGCGGTGACTGCTACGCTTATTGCCTGCTTGCGGCAGGCTTTATCGACGTCGTGTTAGAGGCCGGGCTGAAGCCCTTTGACGTCATTGCGCTCATACCAATCATTGAACGCGCTGGCGGGCGCATTACCACTTGGGACGGCAAGCCGGCTACTGCCGGCGGACGAATTGTTGCCGTAGGAGATCCGCGCTTGCACGAGAAAATGCTGCGATTTCTTAATCGTTGATCGACTTGTGCTCCGGCAGTGCGTTGCCTCAGGCCACTTTGGTATCGACGCCGACATATGCATCAAACGCCGCCCAAAAGCGGGTCCTAACGACATCATTCTCCTGAAGGATCTCGTGGCGCGAGCCGGGCATCAGGATACAGGAAGATACCTTCGCATAGACAGCAAAGTCCTCGATCGCGCGAGAGGACACCACCTTGTCGTTTCCGGCCGCAAAGAGTAGCAATGGAACGTTGATGCGCTGTGGATAGCTCTCTGCGGAAATCCGCCGGCACGATCGAAGAGCGGACCGCAACCACCGGACCGTTGGTGAGCCAAGGCCGAGGTGGGGCGCAGCATCTAACACCGCCTGGGTCCGCAGCCAACGCTCGCGATCTGTCGTCAGAAAATTTTCATCAAAGTCATTGCAGCTCTCGAACGCATCGGAGCCCCCCGAGACGTAGGCCTTCGACATCCCAAATGCGCACCCCAGTTCGGCGTAAAGGTGCACGACAGAAAACGAATGCTGCAAGGTAACTTCGTTCAGGTTGAGCAGCGGAGAGCACAGGACCATCCGTTCGAACCACAAACCCTGCATCGTCGCATTACGCAGCAGAATGTTGCCTCCCATCGAATGACCAAGCCCAATGAACGGCGGCGGACAATCGGGGAGTACCACGTCCTTCATGAAACGGATGAGATCACGATCGTATTGCCAGAAGCCTTTGACATAACCCTTACGCGGGTTGGCCAGCTTGCGTTGCGAACCGCCTTGCCCACGCCAATCCATTGTCGCAACCGCAAAGCCGCGACGGCGCAAATCAGCGATCACCTCAAAGTATTTCTCAATGAACTCATTGCGCCCGCCGAATAGGCAGACGGTGCCGCGCCTGGGCGAACGCGTCGCGTCCCAGCGAGCGAACCTCAATTCGGTCCCGTCGTAACCTTTGAAAGATCCAACCGTCGCACCGCTCGGGGTGGGGTTTTTGGGTAGTGAAACCAGCTCCATGGCGACCCTTTAAGCAATAAACCCTGCAGGCGTCCTATATCAGGGCGCGCCTCAGCTTCACAGAGCGGATGATCGGGATCTAGGACGCTGGGCCGGCGTCAATAAGACCAAAATCGGCCCCGCCTTGGGCCAAACGCGAACGGTCGCCAATGCCGCCGGCGAACGGGATGTGCCTCAACAATTTCGCCGTTGCAACGGTCAATCGCCAAATTGAACGGCCGGCCCGATGGGCGCCGAGCACACGCCAACATGACTGGGCCCCGTGGCCTGAAGTAACTGAAGTCATGCCAGCCTGCCGCCCGCAGCCGGCGACGCACGACGCGACGCGGGACGCACCTTGGCTCCCGATCAGCAAGGCGCGGTGCGACGTAAGGCGGCGGCTCGGCAAATCTCTTGCCGCTTGCGGATGGAGGAGGATAACCCGGCTCGAGTTCTTCATGCTGTCCAGCGTAAACGTCAGGCGGCGCACCATCACTATACGGATCGGCATAGCGCGGCCGGCGATAACCCGCGCCAAGCTTCGGCACATAGCCAGCTTCGTAGCCTGGCTCGTACTGGGCATAGTCGTCGGGTGGAAAGTCGAGATCAGCAGCCGAAACTGAAGGCGCCAGGGCGAATAGGGATCCGACAACGGCAGCTACTGCGGTTAGACAGGCTGACATGGCGACACTTCCTTTCACTCGAGTTGCAGGCACCTCCAACAATCTTGCCAGAATGAAGATGCCAACATGAATGGCGGATGAAAGGAGCCGATTTTCCGTTTCCACGGAACAACTTGTTGCCAGAGCCCGGCCGTCTTACTGGGCAGATCTTTCGGACCTTGAACTGCGTGGGGGCGCACCTAAATCAAGAGGGTGCGCATGCCTGACCTGAAGGGTGCGCATTGCAAAATGGCCTGGCTCTTTTGGGCAGGCAATCACATGTCGCTTCATTCAAGGAGGACTATGTCATGCGACAGTTCGACTTTGCCCCGCTTTATCGTTCTACGATTGGCTTCGATCGTTTCGCGCAACTGCTCGATACAGTGAGCGGTCTCGAAGCTGATGCGGGCTATCCGCCATATAATATTGAGCGTCTCGGCGAGAACGAGTACCGAATCACTATGGCCGTAGCTGGTTTCACCGAGGACGAGTTCAAGATTGAAGTGAAGGAATCATCTCTTTCCGTCAGCGGTGAGAAGAAGCCTGACGAGGAGGAACGCTCTTTCTTGCACCGCGGTATTGCCGCGCGCAGCTTCGAGCGGCGGTTCCAGTTAGCCGACTACGTCGAGGTCAAGGGTGCCGACTTCAAGAACGGGCTCCTGCATATCGACCTCGCCCGCAATTTGCCCGAGCGGATGAAACCACGCAGCATCGCGATCGGGTCTGGGACTCATCAATCCAAGCAGATTGAGGCGAATACATAACGAACTGGCCTGAAAGCAAACTTTGAAAGGTCAAGGAGGGGCGGTTTCCGGGACAGCGGATGCCGCCCTTCTTACGCTCAAAAGCCGGCAAATCTACCTTACATCAGAGGTTTGGTGCTTGTGCGCGCCCCCTAAATCTGCCAAGGTCAACGAAAAAGGTCAGCAACCCTGTCCTTTATTTGAGCAATTTGACTTAAAATTCAGCCAGACGCGCATTGAATGCTTGCCGCCTGGCTTGTGACAATCGACGAGCCTGGAGAGTAAGGAACGTAAGGGTGCTCGATTTCGCGCGACCGCGGTGTCCGCCGGCACGTCCGGTCGAATAGGCTGAGGGAAAGCTCTGCTGGGCGAATACGGTGTCGGAGACCGTCGCCGCTCTTTCGCAAAAACGCGCGTTCGATTACTGCTGATAATGCATCTTTGACATAACCCATGGACGGGCGACAAATTGCGCCTGTCGCCGCATCCGCGCCGGCAATAATGCACGCAACCGACTGAAACCTCAAAGCGACCCGAACGCCACTGGGATCGAAATATGAAGAAGAGCCAAAAGTCACAACACAATACTGTGCAGGACGACACGCCTAGACGGCCCAAGGTCCAAGGGCTTTTTGATCCCACGCTTGAGCACGATGCTTGTGGCGTCGGCTTTATCGCCGACATGAAGGGGCGCAAGTCGCACCAGATTGTTACAAATGCGCTGAAGATACTTCAGAACCTAGAGCATCGCGGAGCAGTGGGTGCCGATCCCTTAGCGGGAGACGGCGCGGGTATGTTGATACAAATCCCCCACGACTTCTTGAAGCAGGAATGCGCTGGCCTCGGATTTACGCTTCCGGCTCCGGGTCGTTACGCGGTGGGCTATGTATTCATGCCGCAGGACGAGCGTTTGCGTGTCCTTTGCGAACTCACTTGGACGCGCATTGTGAAGGAACAGGGCCTAGAGATTCTGGGCTGGCGCTCGGTACCGGTAGACAACTCATCACTATCTGAGATGGTGATCGAGACCGAGCCCGTACATCGGCAAGTATTCATCGGCTGCCCACTGACAATTCTTGACCAGGACGATTTCGAGCGCCGCCTCTATGTGACGCGGAAGGTTGTGTCGAATGCAATCTATCGTGCCTACAAGGGCCGCGATATCGGCCACTACACAGTTTCGCTGTCTAGCCGCACGGTAGTCTATAAAGGCATGTTTCTATCGAACCAGGTCAAGGCCTACTACGAAGACCTCTCAGACCCACGCTTCGTCTCGGCTATGGCGCTCGTTCACCAGCGCTTTTCGACCAACACCTTCCCGTCCTGGAAGCTGGCGCACCCCTATCGCATGGTCGCGCACAACGGCGAGATCAATACATTGCGCGGCAACGTGAATTGGATGGCGGCGCGCGAGGCAACCGTTTCGTCACCGCTTTACGGAAGCGACATATCCAAGCTGTGGCCGATCTCTTATGAAGGTCAATCGGACACCGCCTGCTTCGACAACGCGCTCGAATTCTTAGTCATGGGCGGCTACAGCCTGTCTCATGCCGCTATGATGCTCATCCCCGAGGCATGGGCCGGTAATCCGCTCATGGATCGCAGGCGCCGCGCCTTTTATGAATATCATGCCTGCCTGATGGAGCCTTGGGACGGCCCGGCCGCTATGGCCTTCTCCGATGGACGCCAAATCGGCGCAACGCTCGACCGAAACGGGTTGAGGCCCGCACGGTATTACGTGACGAAGGACGACATCGTGGTGATGTCGTCTGAAGCGGGCGTGTTACCGGTGCCGGAGGACACGATCGTCGAGAAGTGGCGGCTGCAGCCTGGCAAGATGTTGCTCATCGACCTTGAGAAGGGCCGCATCATTTCTGATGAAGAGCTCAAGAGCGAGATCGCTGCCAGCCATCCTTATGACACCTGGCTAAAGCGCACGCAGATCAAGGTCTCCGACCTGCCGCTGCCCACACAACGCGCTCCGGCAAAGAAGACCAACGTCGCGCTGCTCGACCTGCAACAAGCGTTCGGCTACACGCAGGAAAGCCTCAAGCTTCTTATGACGCCCATGGCTGAAGCCGGTCAGGAAGGCATTGGCTCTATGGGCACGGACACGCCGCTGTCTGCCCTTTCTTCGAAGTCGAAGCTGCTGCACACGTACTTCAAGCAGAACTTTGCTCAGGTGACGAACCCGCCAATCGACTCGATCCGCGAAGAGCTCGTTATGAGCCTCGTCTCCTTTATTGGACCGCGCCCAAACATTCTCGACCTTGAGGGCACCTCGCGCCAGAAGCGGCTAGAAGTCTTTCAACCCATCTTGACCAATGAGGATCTTGAGCGCGTGCGCCAGATCGGCGAGGTGAAGGATAATGAGTTCTCGTCGATCACTATCGATATCACCTACCCGGCAGACACCTGCGCCAACGGCATGGGCCCCGCGCTCGATTGCATTCGCGCCGAAGCCGAGGAGGCCGTTCGCTCGAATGGGTACAACATCGTTATTCTGTCCGACCGCGCCGTGGGGCCGGATCGCATTCCAGTCCCGGCACTGCTGGCAACGTCAGCGGTCCACCATCACCTGATCAAGCAGGGCTTAAGGACGAGGGTCGGGCTTGTCGTGGAGACCGGTGAAGCACACGAAGTGCATCAGTTCTGCACGCTTGCCGGCTACGGCGCCGAGGCGATCAATCCCTATATCGCGTTCGAGACGCTGGAAGGGATGTTGCCCGATCTCGACGAGGAGCAGACTGCAGATGAGGTGAAGAAGAGCTACATCAAAGCTATTGGCAAAGCGATCTTGAAGGTCATGGCCAAGATGGGCATCTCGACCTATCAGTCCTATTGCGGCGCGCAGATTTTCGATGCCGTTGGCCTGAAGACCTCCTTTGTCGATCGCTTCTTTACCGGCACCCACACGCAAATCGAAGGTGTTGGCTTGGGCGAGATCGCGCAGGAGACGGTCAAACGCCACACTGCGGCCTTCGGCGACGTGCCCGTGCTCGACCACGAGCTGGACGTCGGCGGCGAATACGCATTCCGCGTGCGTGGGGAGGCCCACATGTGGCGCCCCAATGTCGTCGCCGATCTGCAGCACGCCGTGCGGGCCAACCTCCCCGACAAGTATCGCTCGTACGCTACTCGGGTAAATGATCAGTCCGAACAGCTGATGACCATGCGCGGCATGTTCCGCCTGCGTTCAGCTGAATCGATGGGGCGCGCACCGATGCCGCTTGAGGAAGTT
>Ga0209013_10000447_pt1 | contig 36395 bp, 33 predicted proteins | sample Cruoilmetagenom2_FD_187291 | JGI IMG/M metagenome (GOLD analysis project Ga0209013, IMG submission 187291) | Oil polluted marine microbial communities from Coal Oil Point, Santa Barbara, California, USA - Sample 2 (SPAdes) (version 2) | ecosystem: Environmental > Aquatic > Marine > Oil seeps ...
CTGCCGGTTTGTCGCCTGATTTCACGGCACATCCCGGCTGATCCCGCTTGAACCATAGCTATGGCTATGCTTCTGCACGCGATCAACCAGGCTGCACTCTTGAAATCAACCGACCATTCCGGCAATTCATGCAAGATACTGGCTAGGATTCCAGCCGCTTTTCCAGTTCTTCGAGTTTTTCCCGTGTGCGGGCCAGGACGGCGCACTGGGCATCGAATTCCTCCCTGCTGACAAGGTTCATTTTTTCGAATGCCCCGCTCAGGATGGCCTGGAAGCTGGTTTCGGCTTCTTTTTTCGCCTCGGATAGTCCGGGTGGCAGTGAATCACTCAGCTTGCGTGTCAGATCGTCAATTGTTCGCAGATCAATCATGTTTTATTCTTCCTCCAGGCTTGCGAGCTGATTATGCTCGCATTACAGTCTGGTGATCTACCTTTGTGCAGGGAAATTTTCCAATGAAAATGATTATCGCAATTATCAAGCCGTTTAAGCTCGACGATGTTCGCGACGCCATTGCGGAAACTGGAATCCAGGGGATGACCGTCACAGAGGTGCGTGGATTTGGGCGGCAGAAAGGCCATACCGAGCTGTATCGTGGCGCCGAATACGTGGTTGATTTCCTGCCCAAACTCAAGCTCGAAGTTGCTGTGCCAGACGACCGCGTTGAAGCTGTTGTGGAAGCAATCGCCGACTCAGCTGCTTCCGGCCGCATCGGTGATGGTAAGATTTTCGTCCAGCCCCTGGAACGGGCGGTACGAATCCGCACCGGGGAAGAGGGGGATGAGGCATTGTAATGATCGTCGCGTTCCGCCGGTCATTACGGGATAACACACTGGTGTAAATATGCGGATGACTGAACTATTGGATCAGCGGGTAGTCGATTTGTTAATAAAGCTGTTGCGCCGGTGTTGAGGGTAGGGCGCCCTTGATAATTGGTTGTTATTCGCCATTTATTCGCGTGTTTCACCAGTTCCGGAAATCTTTGTAGCCACGCTTACCCGTGCCAAAGAAACTAAAACTGCCTTCGGTACGTCTATTATCAGTAGCAGGGTTTGTTTACACTTGAAGATGATTTAGACGATGGCCCGGGAATTGCATTTTCATTTGTTGCAAAACGAAGAATATTTAAAAAATGAAGAATATTTGAAATGGCAGAAAGTCATTCATTCATATCGGCCACGCTGGCCGAACTGAGCAGGCGCAAAGTGCTCCGTACCGTGGGCGCTTATGCGGTGGGCGTGTTTGTCTTGTTGCAGTTAATGGATGCGGCAGTCGAGCCCCTGCGTCTGCCGGAATGGGTGCCGACCCTCCTGGTGATCGTAGTGATACTGGGTTTTCCACTGGTGTTCCTGCTTGCCTGGCACCTGGAACTCACACCGACCGGTGTGAACAAAGCCGAGGCTGCCGGCCTGGTGAGCAAGTCCCAGAGTGCCTTCCTGTTCAGCATCATGATGGTGGCCATGTTTGGCCTGGCATTCGTTTTTTATCAGTATTACTCGGGGGTTTTCGAAGCCGGGCCTGCTCAGCAGGCCGTGGAGCAGCGGGAATTCAAGGCTCCCGAAAATTCCATTGCCGTTCTGCCTTTTACAGATATGTCGGCGAAGGGGGACCAGGCCTATTTTTCTGATGGTATTTCCGAGGAGATTCTCAATCTGTTGGCCGGAGTAGATGGCCTCCACGTGGCCGCCAGGACCTCGTCTTTTGCTTTTCGTGACTCGAAGGAGAATATTGGTGAAATCGGGAGGTTGCTGAACGTAAGGACATTACTCGAGGGCAGCGTGCGCAAAATCGATAACCGGATCCGCTTGACCGCGCAGCTGATAAATATCGAAGATGGTTATCATATCTGGTCTCAAACTTACGATCGCGAATTGACGGACATATTTACGATTCAGGACGAAGTGGCCAATCACATTGCCACCGCACTGGTCGAATCTTTTGCCGGTCTTTCTACGACGCTCGTTGGGCGGACGGACAGTTTCGCAGCATCGCAGGCCTACAGGACTGGACGTATTCACTGGTGGCGGCGCACACCGGGTGAACTGCAGCGAGCCATTGAACTGTTCGCTACAGCCCTGGAGCATGACGCCCGTTTTGCTCCGGCCTATGCGGCCATGGCGGATACCTGGTTGTTGTTATCGCTCTATGGCAACGTCAGCACGGTGAAGGCCACCCGTAAAGCAGAAGCGATGATTGTAAAAGCGCTGGAGGTTGACCCCGAGTCGGAGGAGGCATTTGCCGCACTGGGTCTTGCACGATGGCAGATTGGCCAGATGGACGCAGCCGAGTCGGCCTTGCGCCAGTCCGTAGAGCTGAATGAGAATTACGTGCCTGCACAACTGTGGCTGGCCGGTTTGATGGGGGAACAGGGCAGGTACCCGGAAGAAAGCCAGGTGCTTGAAAAAGCGATGACGCTGGATCCGTTGAACGAACTGCTGGCGGTCAATTATTCCAAAAACCTCGCGGTGAGGGGCAACTGGGCTGAAGGTAAAGAACTGATGCAAGGGTTGATTGATCTGCGCCCGGATTCCACCATATTGCTTCGCGCCATGTCCGGTTATGAATTGAACGCTGGAAACCTGGTGGAAGGCTGGAATCTCGCAAACCGCGCCTGGCAGCTTCAGCCTGATGATCCCGAAGATATTTCCGTGTTGGCCCAGACATGGGTGATGCTGGGAGATGTCGAGGAGGCGGAACGTATTATCCGTCAGGGCCTGGAGAAATCCAGCCAGAATGGCAACCTTCTTCGCACTTATTGGTGGACTTTGATGGCCTTGCATCGCTTCGAGGAAGCGGAAACGCTGGTGCGCGATCTGATGTCGGAATATGGTGACAGCTTGCCGGACGCCATGCGACGAAATTTCAATTTTCAGCTCGGCATGATTGCTTTTGTCCGAGAAGATTTCCCCCGTGCATACAGCTTGTTTAGTGAAGCGATCACTGATGAGGATCAGCGAGCCTACAGCGGGGAAGAAATCTGGGGATTTACCATGGCTTCACTGGCATCGGAAATCGTCGGAAAACACGAGGAAGCAGAATCCAGGCTGGCGGATGCAGAGCGCAGGGTACAGCGTGCGCGGTTAAACGGAGTTGACAATCCGGGCATCTACTACTCGGAGGCCGTTATTCTCGCCATGCGGGATAAATCGGAGAGGGCACTGGAGAAACTCGACCAGGCCTACCAGCGAGGTTTTCGTGAGCTTTGGACCCTGAACATTGACGCCCGGCTGGATTCTTTAAGGGATCAGCCCGGATTCATTGCCCTGAAAAATCGCATTACTGACGATGTCAACAGCGCCCTCACTGAGGTTAAGTCAGCAAGACTGGCGCTGTATTAGTATCTGAAATTGTGACCGGCACCGGTTAATGCCTTGATGGCCTTTTCCTTGTCGCATGACTTGATCAGTATGTAGTCAGTATCCCAGGTGGATAGCGCGAACAGGGAGATTTCCGTATCGCTCAAAACCCGGGAAATGCCAGCCAGTATCCCGGTCAGTGAAAAATCAAGCGGTCCGATTACCTTCAGGACGGACCAGCCCGGTTCAGTGTGCTCAGACTTCAGATCAATAGCGCCGGGACAAACAACCGTGATCTCTTCATCTGTCCGGGTTATGGAACTGAAGGCTGTTTCGCGCGGCACTACCGGAAGGTCAGATCCGGGGGGCAGGCGATGTATCGAGTAATCGCCTTCGAACACGGTAAAAGTTAGTTGTGTCAATTTATTAAACCACTGCGAACCTTGTTGCATCGCCAATCCAGCGGCGAACCAGTTTATCCGCCAGCCCGGGGTTTTCCCTGAGCAAACGATCCGCTACCGGTGGAATCTGTTCCAGCAAGTGCTGGTCACGAGCGAGGTCCGCCACCCGGAACTGGAGCATGCCGGTCTGCCGGGTGCCCAGCACTTCGCCGGGCCCACGAAGTTCCAGGTCTTTTTCAGCGATCCGGAATCCGTCTGATGTTTTCCTGAGGATATCCAGTCTCTCCCTGGCCAGCGGCCCGATCGGCGGATTGTACATGAGTACACATGACGCCTGCTGGTCGCCCCTGCCTACCCGGCCTCTGAGCTGGTGCAATTGGGCGAGTCCGAGGCGTTCGGCATTTTCAATGATCATCAGTGATGCCCTGGGAACGTCCACGCCAACCTCGATAACGGTTGTGGCCACCAGTAACTGAATTCTACCCTCCTTGAAGCGACTCATTACATCCTGCTTGTCCACGGCTTTCATTCGTCCGTGAATAAGGCTCACGTTGACTTCGGACAGGCCGGTCTGCAGTTCCCTGGCTACATCTTCGGCAGCCTGGGCCTGGACCACATCGGATTCCTCGATCAGAGTGCAGACCCAGTAGGCCTGCTTTCCTTCCGCGCAGGCGGCCGCCACGCGTGCAATCACTTCATTACGGCGATCATTAGAGATGGCGACCGTGGTCACAGACTTTCTTCCGGGCGGTAACTCGTCAATGACTGAAGTCTCCAGGCCCGCGTAGGCAGTCATCGCCAGCGTTCGTGGAATAGGGGTTGCTGTCATGATCAGCTGGTGGGCATGCAGCGAGGTTTCAGAAGCCTTGTCCAGCAGGGAGAGTCGTTGATGAACGCCAAAACGGTGTTGCTCGTCCACGACGACCAGCCCCAGTTGGTTGAATTGAACACCCTCCTGCATCAGGGCATGTGTCCCAATAACCAGCGGGACCCCTTCGCGGATGGCTTCGAGTGTTTTCTTCCGGGCCTTTCCGGTAACCTTGCCGCTGAGCCATGTAGGTTTCATACCCATCGGCTCCAGCCAGTCAGTGAAGCTGCGCAGGTGTTGCTCGGCCAGTAATTCAGTCGGAGCGGTGATGGCGGTCTGGTAGCCATTGCCTATGGCCCTGAGTGCAGCCATCGCTGCGACAACAGTTTTGCCGGATCCAACATCTCCCTGCACCAGCCTTTGCATCGGGTGGCCTAGTGCAAGGTCCCGGTGGATTTCGTCGATCACACGTAGTTGTGCCCCGGTCAGGCTGAAAGGAAGCCGCTCAATAAAATCGTGCTCCAGCCGGGAAGGCCTGTCCATTACGGGGGCACGGAATCGGCGTTGCCGCTGGTGCAATTGCTGCATGCTGAGGTTATGCGCCAGCAACTCTTCCAGCGCCAGGCGCTGCTGGGCTGGGTGTCTTCTTTCCATCAGGGCTGCCACGTCCGCCCCTGCCGGTGGCCGGTGGATATACCGGATGGCCTCATCCAGCGACATCATGCGCAGCTTACCGCGCAGGTCCGAAGGCAAGAGCTCTTCCAGTTCCAGCACTTTTTGCTCAAGCAGGGCCAATGCCTGGTCGCTTAGTTTGTGCCAGCGCGCCTGTCCCAGGCCATCCACCGATGGGTAGACCGGTGTGAGGCGATCCGAAACGGACTCATCCTGTTCGCTGAGAATTCTCTTGTAGCTGGGGTGTACCATTTCCAACCCCTGGAACCCGGTTCGTACTTCCCCGTAGCAACGCAGTCGAGTCCCACGGGAAAGTTGTTGTTTCTGTGCCGCTCGAAAATGGAAGAAACGTAATGTAATGCGGCCGGTTCCGTCGGATAGCACGACCACCAACATGGACCGGCGTGCTCTGACGATAGCTGAGTGTTCCACGCGGCCTTCTACCTGTACCTGGGCCCCGGGATACAGGCTGCCGACAGGGTGAATGCGTGTCCGGTCTTCGTAGCGTAACGGCAGGTGAAACAGGAGGTCCTGGACCGTGTGTATGTCCAGTTGCGACAAAGATGATTCGAGTCGCGGTCCCACACCGTGCAACTCCCGGAGTGTAGGAATGGTCATTTCAGCTCTGATGGGAGTTCAAAGCCCCAGGATGGCATCCATTTCTACCTGCGCGTCACGTGGCAGGGCTGCGATGCCAACTGCGGCCCGTGCAGGATACGGCTCGGTGAAGTATTCCGCCATGATGCTGTTTACAGCAGGGAAGTTTGCCATGTCTGTGAGAAAAACATTCAATTTGAGAATGTCATTCAAAGTGCCGCCGGCAGCTTCGCAAACAGCCCGCAGGTTCATGAAAACACGACGGATCTGTGCCTCGATATCTCCATCGACAATTTCCATGCTGGCGGGGTCCAGGGGGATTTGACCGGAAATGTAAACGGTGTCGTTGTGACGCGTTGCCTGTGAATAGGTACCGATAGCTGCAGGCGCCTGGCTGGTGCTGATGATCTGTTTGCTCATTTTTTCCTCTGGATGTGATTTATTCATCTGACCCGGTTTACGCGTATAACGTAACTGTTTCTCCTGAGTCTGCGCATGACCCGGGCCATGTGGTCGCGGTCTTTCACGCTGATTGTGAACAACAATGTTGCTTGTTCCGGATTAGCTTCAGGTTGTGCAACCGTTTCGATATTGCTGCCGGCCTCACCGATACTCGCAGAAATATTGGCCAGAACTCCCGGCGTATTCCGGGCGATAATGCGCACGGCAACCGGAAACATGCCCTTGGTAATCGGCGCCCAGGCCACATCCACGCAACGGTCGGGGTGTTTTCGGAATTCACGTACATTCTGGCAACTCACGCGGTGAACTACAACACCCTTGTCCGTTGAGACAAAGGCCATGATCTTGTCACCTGGAACCGGTTGGCAGCAGGCGCCAAAACTAACGGCGCTGTCCTCGGACCCGGTTATAGTCAGGGCTTCCACTGCATCCTTGTCATCCGGAAACAGGTTTGAGTCGGGCACGAGTTTCGCTGCCACGACATTGGCTAGCGTGGAGCCAAGGGCCAGGTCATGGAACAGGTCTTCCTGGCGTTCAAAGAGGTTTTCCGAGAGAAAATAATTCCAACGTTCCGGCGTTATAGTTTCAACCGAACCGCCACGCGTATTGAGGGCTTTCTCCAGTAATCGCAGACCCAGCGCAACGGTATCTTCCTGACGAAGGCTCTTGAGATAATGCCTTATCGCTGTACGTGCTCGTGCGGTTGCTACGAATTCCAGCCATTCCGGGCGTGGTTGAAAATTGGGGTCAGTAAGGATTTTGACTGTCTGGCCATTGTACAGGCGTGTAGAAAGCGGTACTTCCACCTTATCAACCAGCGCTTTTGCGGTGTGATTTCCCACGTCTGTATGGATGGCATAGGCGAAATCCAGGGCTGTGGAATTCTGGCGTAAATCGATGATTTTGCCCTTCGGCGTGAATATGAAAATCTCATCGGGGAATAGATCAGATTTCGCGTGATCGAGAAACTCCAGGGAGTCTTCCGTGTGCCGCTGCACATCAACCAGCTGCATCAGCCACTCACGCGCGCGGACTTGTGCGGAACCGCTGGATTCCTCGCCGGTTTTATACTGCCAGTGCGCCGCTGCACCCTTGCTTGCCATAATGTCCATCTCCTCGGTCCGGATCTGGATTTCGATCGGCAGTCCATAGGGGCTGTTCAGGATGGTGTGCAAAGACTGGTATCCATTGGCTTTGGGCAGCGCGATAAAATCCTTGAAGCGGCCGGGTTTCGGCTGGTAGAGGCTGTGTACCGCACCCAGGGCAAGGTAACAATGTGTTTCCGCCTGGGTAATGATGCGAAAAGCATAGAAATCAGTGACTTCAGAGAAAGATAGATCCTTAGCCAGCATCTTTTTATAAATACTGTAAGCTGATTTCTGGCGGCCAGTGATGCGGCAAGGCACGCTGGCCTCATTCATCTTCTTCTTGATCGCCGCCATGATATTTCCGAAGATTTCCTCGCGATGGCCGGTCATCATTTGCAGGTGTTCCGTGATGGTGCGATAGCGCCACGGATAAAGGTTGGCCAGTCCCATGTCTTCCAGTTCGTGTTTCATGCTGTTCATGCCAAGACGGTCAGCAATGGGTGCATAAATATCGAGGGTTTCCCGGGCGATACGCCGCCGTGACTGGGGCTCCATGCTTTCGAGGGTGCGCATGTTGTGCAGGCGGTCCGCCAGCTTGATAAAAATCACGCGCAGGTCGCGTGACATGGCCAGCATCAGTTTGCGGAAGCTTTCCGCATCCGCCTCGATGCGCGTGCGGAACTTCATTTTATCCAGTTTGGTTACGCCATCTACGAGATCGGCTATGTTTTCGCCGAATTGCCGGATGATATCCGCCTTTGTGAGCGGGGTGTCTTCCAGGGTGTCGTGCAATATGGCGGCGGCAATACTTTCATGATCCATGCGCATGTTGGCAAGAATCTGGGCGACAGCGACCGGGTGGTGAATGTAGGGCTCCCCGGTTTTCCGGGTTTGCCCTTCATGAGCAGCATGACCGACTTCGAAGGCGCGCAGGATTATTGCGACCTTTTCCGGGTCAAGATATGTGTTAAGCAAGTCCCTGAGCGGCAGGAAGGGTTCAGCGGGTACTGTGGATTCCTGCATGAGGCTGAAAATCCTTAGGGCCTTTTGACGATGCCCTGGATTCAGGGCGTGAGGTCATCATCCTCTGGTTGGAGGTCAAATGCTTCCGCCGCTTCTATTTCCGCCTGGATGAGGTCAACGCGTTCGGCAGTGATAAATCCTTCGGCAATTTCGCGCAGCGCAATTACTGTGGGTTTGTCGTTTTCTTCTTCCACCAGTGGTTCGGAGCCATTGGCAATCTGGCGTGCGCGCTTGGTAGCGGTCAAGACGAGTTCAAAACGGTTGTCGACATTATCGAGACAGTCTTCTACTGTGATTCGGGCCATTGTGTATATTCCTGATTACTTTTGCTAAAATTCTTTGAGAGCCTAGTATTCGGGCTGAACCTATCATTTTATCCATTTTCAAGCAGTTCTGCCAGAAGATCGTGATAATGGTCTTCCTGATCCGGCCGGTACAGTTTTCGATGGCGGACTATGGATTGCAGGTCGGACAGTGCTTCATCAAAGTCATCATTGATAATCAGGTAGTCAAACTCGCTCGAGTGCGAAATTTCCGCCCGGGCTTTGCGCATGCGCTGGTCGATAACTTTTTTGCTATCCTGTCCACGCCTTGCGAGGCGGTTGCTCAGTGCTTCCAGCGAAGGTGGAAGGATAAAAATCGTACAACAGGAAGGGAAAGATTCCCGGATCTGACGGGCGCCTTGCCAGTCAATGTCCAGCAAGACATCGAAGCCCGCATGCATTTTTTTTTCTACTGCGTCACGCCCAGTCCCATATCGATGGCCGAATACTTCGGCATGTTCAAGAAAAGCATTTTTTTCAATCAAGCCGATAAAGGTCGCGTCGTCGATAAAATTGTAATGGACACCGTCTTGCTCGCCAGGGCGCGCAGTTCGTGTGGTGTAGGATACCGAGAGACTGACCCGGTCATCCTTTTCGAGTAATGCGTTGATCAGGCTGGTTTTCCCTCCGCCGGAAGGTGCTGCCACAACATAAAGACCCGGATTATTCAATGTTCTGAACCTGCTCCCTCATCTGCTCAATCAATACCTTGAGTTCGACTGCGGCCTGGGTCGTGCGTTTGTCTATGGACTTGGAGCTGAGCGTATTGGATTCACGGTTGAATTCCTGCATCAGGAAATCCAGCCGGCGGCCGACAGGATCATCCCGATCCAACACTAGCAGCGTTTCCTTGACGTGAGCCGCCAGGCGGTCCAGTTCTTCATCTACATCTATCTTCTGGGCGAGAAAAGCAATTTCCTGCTCAAGGCGACCGGGTTCCAATGGCTGCTGCAGGTCTTCCACCCTGGCGAGCAATTTTTGCCGCAGGGCTTCGCGGATTTCAGGTAGCCATTCCCGGATATGTTCTACCCATTGTTCAATTCCCACGAGCCGCTCTCGGATGGCTGTGGACATTTGTTCACCTTCCCGGCCACGTGCGGCTTTCAGGTCTTTTGCTGCTATTGAAAGCAGTTTGAGGGCCGCCTCATGCAGTGGTTGGGGATTTGGCGCCTGTTCTTCCACCAGGCCCGGCCAGCGTAACAGGGAGTGTAGGTCCGGCTCCTGTTTCACACCGCTCAGGTCCTGAAGCTCCCTTTGCAGGCTAAGCAGTTTGCTGGCCAATTCCTGGTTCAGGTTCAGGTTTGAACTGCTAATAGCTGCGGCAGGAGTATATCGAAGCGTGGCGTCAACTTTTCCCCGGCTCAGATGTACTCCAAGAATCCGCCGTATTTCCGGTTCAAGGACCCGGAATTCTTCCGGGACACGAAACCCGAATTCAAAGTAACGGTGATTGACCGAGCGAATTTCCCATGAAAGTCGGCCGAAATCATATTGCTGCTCCGCGCTGGCGAAGCCGGTCATGCTGTGGATCATGAATTGTTGCCTTTTGGATACCTTGGCACAATGTTACCGTCAAATGACGAACACAGGAAAAAAAATGAGACCCAGCGGCCGAAAACCGGATGAACTCCGCCAGATCAGTATCTCACGCAATTTTACACGACATGCAGAGGGGTCTGTGTTGATTCGCTGCGGAGATACACATGTTTTGTGCACGGCATCAGTGGAAGAGCGCGTGCCTCCGTTCCTGCGAGGTAAAGCGCAGGGCTGGGTCACGGCTGAGTACGGCATGCTTCCCCGGTCGACCGGCAGCCGTATGGGAAGGGAAGCTGCCCGTGGAAAACAGGGCGGTCGGACGCTGGAAATTCAACGGCTGATCGGACGCTCACTTCGGGCAGTCGTGGACCGGGAAGCCCTGGGTGAAAGAACCATCACCCTGGATTGCGATGTACTGCAAGCCGATGGCGGTACCCGGACTGCGGCTATTACGGGCGCCTATGTCGCGCTGGTTGACGCCTGTCGTTGGTTAATGAAAAAAGGGGGCATAAAAGAGAATCCGATACATGGACAGGTTGCTGCAGTTTCGGTGGGTATTTATGGGAATGTTCCTGTGCTCGATCTTGACTACCCTGAGGATTCTTCCGCTGAAACCGATATGAACGTAGTCATGAACGACGGGGGCGCATTTATTGAATTGCAGGGCACGGCCGAAGGACATGCATTCCGCCGGGGTGAGCTCGACCAGATGCTGGATTTGGCTGATTCGGGAATCCGGCAGTTAATGGCCTGCCAGTTGGATGCGCTGGATGGCTGATTTGATCGATCCGAATCGGGTGCTCGTGCTTGCCAGCGGTAATGCGGGAAAGTTGAAGGAGTTATCCTCCATGTTGACACCGTTTGGTTGGACCGTCCGGTCACAGGGTGACTGGAAGATCAGTGAAGCGGTGGAAGACGGCCTCAGTTTCATTGAAAACGCCTTGATCAAGGCCCGCCACGCAGCCCGCCATACTGGCCTGCGGGCCCTGGGTGACGACTCCGGCCTGGTGGTTGATGCTCTGGGCGGGATGCCCGGGATTTATTCTTCCCGCTATGCTGGTGCAGACGCGGACGCCAAAGCCAATAATCAGAAACTGCTGCACGCCCTTCGCGGTGTGCCAGTGCCGAAACGGGCTGCGCATTTTTATTGCGCGATGGTGATGGTGCGGCACGCGGACGATCCAGCCCCGCTGATTTCAACCGGGAAGTGGATGGGAAGAATAATGGAACAGCCCAGGGGAGAGGGCGGTTTTGGGTATGACCCACTTTTCTGGGTCCCCGGGAATGAGTGTTCATCTGCGGAGTTGCCGCCCGAAGTTAAAAACAGTCTCAGCCACAGGGGGCAGGCACTGACCGGGCTGATCGCACAAATGAAAGATGAATTCGGGAACTGACAGCGGCGGGTTTGATCCAGGGCTTGACGGCCTTCCTCCTCTTGTGCTTTACGTCCACCTGCCCTGGTGTGTACGTAAGTGTCCGTACTGTGATTTCAATTCACACCAAGCGCCTTCACAACTGCCTGCAGAAGAATATGTTGATGCATTGCTGGCCGACCTGGAACTGGACCTTCCCCTGGTCTGGGGGCGAACGGTCCAGAGCATATTCTTCGGTGGGGGTACGCCCAGCCTGTTCAGCGCGAAGTGGATCGAGCGGCTGATTGAGGATTTTCGGGCACGGTTGCGTGTGAGTCCACAGGCAGAAGTAACGCTGGAGGCCAATCCCGGGACCACGGAACACGACAGTTTCAGCGCCTACCGGGATGCAGGCATCAATCGCGTCTCTTTGGGTGTGCAGAGCTTCAAAGACAGCTCGCTGAAGCGGCTAGGAAGAATCCACGGCTGCGCCGAGATTGAGACCTCAGTGGAGTCCATTCAATCTGCCGGCATCAATAATTTCAATATAGACCTGATGTACGCCTTGCCTTGCCAATCGGCCAGTGATGCCCTGGACGATGTTCGCCAGGCGCTGAATTGTGCGCCATCGCACCTTTCATTTTATCAGCTGACGGTTGAACCGAATACTGCATTCCATGCCAGTCCGCCCGAGCTGCCGGATGATGATACTGCCTGGGACATGCAGGAAAGATGTGGTGATTTGTTCATTGAGTCCGGCTTCAGACAATACGAGATTTCCGCCTGGGCCCGCGAAGGGTTCCGGTGCCGGCATAATCTGAATTACTGGCGTTATGGAGATTTTCTTGGAATTGGTGCTGGTGCGCATTCAAAGCTTACACTGCCTGCAGAGCAATCCGTAAGGCGCAGAGTCCGGCAAAGGCATCCGGGAGCGTATCTAAAAGCAAAACAATCCGGCAATTGGCTTGCAGAAGACTGGTTAATCGGTGAAGAAGAGCGGGTGTTCGAATTCTTTTTGAACCAGTTGCGTTTATACGATGGTGTCCGTAAGGACCAGTTTACACCGCGCACCGGAGTCGGTTGGAACAGGGTGTCGGTTCGGGTTGAAAAAGCGATAGAAAGTGGTTTGCTGACAGACAATAATGGAATGTTGAAACCCACTGCCCTTGGCTGGCGGTTTAGCAATGAAACCCAGGCAATATTTTTGCCATCTGGAGTATGAAAGAAACCATTATCCATATATAATATGCGCTTGCATTAAGCGGGCAGCGTCAGTACACTGGCCGGTCTTGCGCGAACTGCATATTTTTATTTTTTAAGGAACTGTCATGAAAACCGGCATTCACCCCGAATACAAAGAAGTGGTATTCCAGGACATATCTTCGGATTTTTCCTTCCTGACCCGCTCTACAATCAAAAGCAAGGAAACCATCAAGTGGGAAGACGGTAACGAGTACCCACTGATCAAGGTTGAAGTTTCCAGCGCGTCACATCCTTTTTACACCGGCAAGCACAAGATGCTGGACTCCGGTGGCCGGGTAGATCGATTCAAAAAGCGCTACGGCAAGTAAGGGAATCGCTAAGCCGCAAAAGGTAAAATCTGTCTATCAAAAAGGCCCGTGCAGACGTTGTCAGCAAGGGCTTTTTTTTTGGGGGACTGTCTTCTACCATTAGCCTCGCTAAGTTCATGATTAACAAATGAAATAATGGCGTAATAATATGCAGTAGTGCTATAATAAATCGTTCTGATAGCAGACGGTACAGCGACTGTAATCAGGCACTCGGTTTGCAACCTTCAATTTAAAACGGCATTCAGTCAAGGAGAATTCAGTGTCCGAAAAATATGTATCGATAACAGACCAGGCCGCTGGTAAAGATTTGCGATTGCCGGTAATCGAAGGTACCGAAGGGGAGCCCACCCTGGACATCAAGGCCTTGCCCTCGACGCTGGGTTATTTCACGTACGATCCGGGTTTTTCCGCCACGGCGGCCTGCACCAGCAGACTGACTTTCATTGATGGCGGCAAGGGTATTCTGCGCTACAGGGGATATCCCATTGAACAATTGGCAGGACAGAGCAGTTTTCTAGAGGTGGCCTACTTATTGTTGAACGGAGAATTGCCGCTCGAAGAAGAATTTTCCACATTTCGTGGGGAAGTCACCTATCACACGATGATTCATGTGAAATTGAATCAGTTTATATCCGGTTTTCATTATGATGCCCACCCAATGGCCATGATGGCGGGTGTAGTGGGTTCGCTGGCCGCTTTCTATCATGACCGGCTGGATATGGATAATCCGGAGCACCGTATGTTGGCGGCCAAGCGTATGATTGCAAAGATGCCCACCATCGCCGCTGCCTGTTACCGGCATCACATGGGCCGGCCCACGGCTTATCCGAATAATTCCCTGGATTTCTGTGGCCGTTTCCTCGACATGATGTTTTCCGTGCCAAGCGAGAAGTACGAGGTTAGCGCTCTCGCAGCCAAGGTTATAGACCTCCTTTTCATACTCCACGCGGATCACGAGCAAAATGCCAGCACCTCTACGGTGAGATTGGTGGGATCAACCGGCGCCAATCCCTATGCCTGCGTCGCAGCCGGCATATCAGCTTTGTGGGGCCCCGCCCATGGCGGTGCCAATGAGGCTGTTTTATCGATGTTGAGCGAAATCGGTGATATCTCCAATGTGCCTGCGTTCATCAAGCGTGCAAAGGACAAATCCGACCCCTTCCGTTTAATGGGTTTCGGGCATCGCGTCTATAAAAATTTCGACCCGCGTGCAACCATCATCCGCAAGGCATGCCACGAGCTGTTGGCTGAAATGGGCATAGATGATCCGATGATGGAGCTGGCAATAGAGTTGGAAAGGATTGCACTGGAAGATGAATACTTCATTGAGAAGAAACTCTATCCCAATGTCGATTTCTATTCGGGAATTATCTACAAGGCGCTCGGAATTCCAATCAGTATGTTCACCGTCATGTTCGCTATTGCCAGGACAGTAGGATGGGTTGCCCAGTGGCTTGAACAAAGCAAGGAACCAACGAAAATTGGCCGTCCCCGGCAGGTTTACAGTGGCCCGACCGAACGCGACTACGTTCCTGTGGAAAAACGTTAGGAGTTATGTGTTCTTAGCGTATTTTACGGGCGAATCCGCATAATGCACGAAGGACTCGGGATTCAGGTATTAGGGCCTGTTAACAGGCCCTAAATCAGCAGGTTTTTAACTTCCGACAAGGTGGCTCGTTGCTGCGGTTTTCCGTTGATCGGGCTCGGTGGCGACTGGCGCAGGATTACCGGGTCAAATACGCTGAGCTCAATGGTCGTCTCATCCAACTCGAACAGGATCAACGGCACTGCCCTGTGGCTGCTGTCGTGCCAGCGAATCTGCCGTTGTTCCTGCTGGAAAGGGGTTCCCTTGTCGAGGAAATGAAGGACAATGGAATCCGGGGAGTCACAGAAAACGTGCAGTGCAACCCGGGAATGTTCATCCGCGGTTCCGTCCAGAACAGGCCCGACCAACCTGGGTTTGAATTCACCGAGCACCTGCATCGCCCGGACGGCGGTGTGGCGTAAGTGCTCCAGGTTGTCATGATGCTGGGAGCCCCCGTACAGGTTCTGGTAAACGCTTAGAGCTTCTTTGACTTCGGTATTGCTTGGCAGGGCAAGGCGTACACTGACGCCAATTCTTTCAGCCGCCTTTGTTTTTGCAGCATGATAGTTGTGCTGGCTTTCGGTCGCGATAATACGTGCCGCTTCGGCTGCGACTTTCATGCGCGTCTGCCTGAGTCTTGCCGTGAAGCGCTCAGTAAATTTCGTACGGGTCTTCCTCTTTTGAGACATCCCGGCTTTCTCCTCCCTCAGCTGGCTCCATCTGCGGCAGCCTTCCCGCCTGGAATATTTCCATAATTGCACTGTCATTATCAAGTCGTGCAAGCAATCCGGAGTCTGGGTCTATCCTGGCCTGTGCCAGGCCTTCTGGCATTAACGGGGGTTTATCTTCAATACCGTCGAGTGCAGCCCCCATGAACTCCATCCATACAGGCAGGGCCGCCCGGCCGCCAAGTTCTCTTCTTCCCAGCATTTCATGATTGTCGAATCCTACCCATACCGAAGTTACGAGGTGGTCGTTGTAGCCTGAAAACCAGGCATCACGTTGTTCGTTGGTAGTCCCCGTCTTTCCTGCCAGGTCGTGGCGGCCAAGTTGCATTGCGCGCACACCGGTTCCACGGCGAACAACGTCCATCATCATGGAGCGGACCAGGTAGGCATTCTGGGGTGTTATGGCCTTCTTTGCATAAGGGCTTTCAGCTGCAGAATCAACTTTGCGATTGCCAGAACCTTCTGCGGTAACTTCCAGCCCCTGAGTGTTCGAAGCAATATTCAGCGGTCTGAATTCGGGCTCATTCTGTTCAGGTTCAGTGACTTCAATTTCAATTTTCTCCTCGCAATCTTCGCAAATTATGGATGGATGTGTTTCATATACCACGCGACCGGAAGCATCTGTGATAGAACGGATGAAATGAGGCGTTACCAGGTAGCCACCATTGGCAAATACCGCGTAAGCGCGGGCCATGGAGAGGGGGGTAAGAGAAGCACTCCCAAGCGCCATGGAAAGATTAGCCGGGAGTTCGTCAAGCTGGAAGCCGAACTGGGTAATGTACTCCCTGGCATACTCGACACCGACGTCACGCAACAAGCGGATGGAGACCAGGTTCCGGGATTTGACCATGGCTTCCCTGAGACGGGTGGGGCCATAGAATTTTTGACTGAAATTCTGGGGTTTCCAGGTTCTTTCGAGCTCCTTGTCTTCGAAAACGACTGGAGCGTCATTGACCAGGCTCGATACAGTGAAACCACGCTCGAGGGCAGATGAATAGATAAATGGTTTGAAACTGGATCCTGGTTGCCTCCGCCCCTGCGTGACGCGGTTGAATTTGCTGCGCGAAAAGTCCAAACCGCCGACCAGGGCTTTGATATCACCGGTCATGGGGTCCAGTGAAACCAGGGCGGCTTCAACTTCCGGTAACTGCCCCAGCTTCCATGTTCCATCATCGTGCAAGCGGGTGCGGATGATATCCCCTGGCGCCATGATTTCACTTAGTTTTTTTGGTGTTTTACCCTTTCTGTCACGATTGATAAAAGGTGCGGCCCACTTTGTCTGCTCCAGGCTGAGTGCAATGGTTTGACCGTTACGCAGGTAAACCAGGGCTAGCTCATCCTCCACCTCGAGGACCACTCCTGGCTCCAGTCCGGAAACCGGTCGATAGGATGTCAATATTTCGCTCCAGGCTTGGGTTGTGTGCCTGTCCGCGAGGTCGATATGAGCTTCCGGACCACGGAAACCATGCCGCTGATCGTATTCCTCAAGCCCCTTGTCCACCGCGAGATTGGCAGCAGTCTGCAGCTGGCTGTCAATTGTAGTGAATACTTTATAACCACCGGTATAAGCCTTGGAGCCGAGCAGGCGCAGTGCTTTGACCCTGACCATTTCAGCCACATATGGTGCTGAAATTTCAGCGATGGCTCCGTGGTAAAAGGCGCGGTCCTGCTCTTTGATCGCTGTTTCATGCTGGGATTCGTCTATGTATCCCAGGTCCAGCATCCGGCTAAGAACGTAATTTCGTCGTTCCAGCGCGCGTTCCGGAGAGTGGATTGGATTAATTCGTGAAGGTGCCTTTGGGAGCGCTGCGATCATGGCGCACTGTGCCAGCGATAACTCCGAAGTGGACTTTCCATAGTAAACTTCGGCAGCCGCACCGACGCCGTAAGCACGGTAGCCCAGGAAAATCTTGTTCAGGTAAAGCTCGAGGATCAGGTTTTTGTCCAATTGCCGCTCAATTTTTAACGCGAGAAATATTTCTTTGATCTTTCTCGTGAATGTTTTTTCTGAGGTCAGGAAGAAGTTCCTGGCCAGTTGCTGGGTGATGGTACTGCCACCAATGGTTTTTTCACCCGTTGTCAGCAGGGACCAGGCCGCGCGTGAAATACCCTGGTAGTCAACGCCAGGGTGTTCGTAAAACCGGGCATCCTCGCCCGCGATAAAAGCATTGGTCAGTTGAGCAGGGATTTCATCTATCGTAACCGGGATGCGTCGCTTCTCCCCGAATATTCCGAGCAACTTCCCATCTGAACTGAATACACGAAGCGGTACCTGCAACTGAACATCACGCAGGGTTTCCACATCCGGCAAGTCGGGTTTGAGAATCAAATAGGTAATACTGATGGCAGAGATGGCCAGCAGAGAAGACACGAGAAAAAAAACAAGGAACCAACGAAAAAGTTTTTTCACGCGATAATCCTGTTAAGCTGTGGTCAATTGGTTTAAACGTATCAAGGAAAATGGATTTCTGATTTTCACCGCGGTCGACAGGTAAAAATCGGTATGTTACCAAGCGGCGGGCAAGGAAGCGGCCAATCTTCAAATAAGTTTGTTCACACCGTTTCCCGGCAATTTCCACAGCTTGTATTATAAGGTCAGTGGGGTGCTTGTGATTGAAGTTTTTTTCGTCGCTTTGAAAAAAAAATTGAAAACAACGTTGAGATAGGATATGTTTCCTGTTACAAATCAATGTAAGAAGTGTCAGTAAACCATTGTCGAGCAAAGGATTGAGCGCAATTTGAAACTCTTAGGCACAAGATCAACACCCGTAATGGGCTTGGATATAGGGTCTTCCGGCGTACGTCTGTTGCAACTCTCACGCCATGGATCCTCCTACCGCATTGACCATTTTGCGATCGAACCGCTCCCACAGGGTGTCATCGTAGAAAAATCAGTTCAGGATATCGAGGCCATCTCTGCTGCGATCCAGTCAGCTGTCAGAAATTCGGGCTCGAATTCGAAATTCTGTGCTGTCGCTGTATCAGGATCAGCGGTATTCACCAAGACCATCAGCCTTCAGTCCAACCTGGCGGAAGCAGATATTGAGAGTCAGGTACAGATTGAAGCAAACCAGTACATTCCATATCCCCTGGATGAAATCAGTCTGGATTTCGAAGTATTGGGTCCGTCACCACGTAATGCGGACATGGTGGATATCCTGCTGGCGGCCAGTAAAAACGAAAACGTTGAGGCCCGCCAGGACGCATTGGATTCGCTTGGACTCAAGGCCAGGGTAGTCGACGTCGAGTCATTTGCCATTGCAAACGCATTCGAGCTGATCCGCGAGAGAGATGGGATCAGGAGCACGGAGACTATCGGTATTTTCGATATAGGGCACGACCTCTCCACATTGCTTATCCTGAGAAATGGCCGCGTCATTTACACCCGCGACCATCCTTTCGGTGGAAATCAGCTGGTCGAGGAAATTGTCAGGCGTTATGACATGTCACCGGAACAGGCGAATTTCTTCATGCGTGGCGAGCCCGGGCCTGAAAATTTTGAAGATGAAGTGCTTGAACCGTTCATGTTGAACGTAGTGCACCAGATTAGTCGTGCGCTGCAGTTTTACAGTTCCAGCGCAGAGTTCTCTAACATCAGGACTATTTATCTTGCAGGTTCCATGGCCTCCGTAAAAGGCCTGGCGGATGTAGTTGAACAGGAACTTGGCGTAAAGACCGGCATCGCTGATCCCGTTAGTGGCCTTGAACTGGCCCCTTCAGTTGCAGTGACTGCATTGACAAGGAATGCTCCGAACCTGATGGTTGCAATGGGGCTGGCGTTGAGAGGGTTTGACTGATGGCCAGAATCAATCTCCTACCATGGCGTGAAGAAGCGCGCAGGGAGCGCCAACGCCAATTCATGTACTCCCTGATGGGTACCCTGGTTCTGGGCGCGATCCTGATCCTGATTGTCGGTTTGTTTTTCGATCAGCGAATCAGTCACCAGGAAGCGCGAAATCAACAGATCCAGGTCGAAATTAATCGCCTGCAGCTTCGCATCGACCGGATATCGGAGTTGGAAAAGACCCGCGATCGGCTGCTTTCGCGCAAGCAGGTAATTGAGTCCTTGCAAGCCAGCCGCTCACTAACGGTGGAACTCCTGGACAGACTGGCTATGAGTATACCTGTTGGCGTGACTCTGAAAACGGTCAGGCAGCAGGGCACAAAACTGACCCTGATGGGGACCAGCCAGTCCAATGCGCGGGTCTCGGCCTACCTGCAGAGCCTGGAAGGAATGGAATTGTTTGTAAAACCTGAGCTGCAGTATGTGCGCTCAGCCGATAAGCCAGATAGCCGCGTTGAAAGCTACGAATACGCTATTCAGGTGAAACTGGACAATACCAAAAAGGACGATCTGGATGATGATGGCGAAGACCAGGCGGAGGCAGGCTGATGTTCAACGAATTAAGAGATCTTGATTTTCGTGATATTGGCAGCGCCCCTTCATCAGTACGCTACGTCATTCTCGGGTTCCTGCTGGTTATCATTATTGCCATAGGTTATTTCCTGCTGATCAAAACCAAGACTGAGCAACTTGAAATTGTTCAGAAAAAGGAAATTGGCCTGCGTATTGAATTCGAGAACAAGCAGGAAAAAGCTGCCAACCTCGAAGAGTACGAGGTTCAACTGGCTGAAATGCAGGAATTGCTCGAAACCATGTTCCGGCAACTTCCCAGCAAGACCGAGATGGACAAATTGTTGGTGGATGTTTCACAGACAGCCCTGGCTGCGGGAATCGATGTTCAGTTGTTCCAGCCCAGAGGTGAAGCTCACCATGATTTTTATGCGGAAAGGCCGATCTCTGTCCGCATGCTGGGCGACTACCACCAGTTTGGTGAGTTTGTCAGTGGCGTGGCGTCACTGCCAAGAGTAGTAATCCTTACGATGCATGACATTTCATTGCGTCGTGCGAATGATCGTGACATCAAGGGAGGTGACGGTCGCCTGATCCTGGAAGGGACTGTCAAAACCTATCGTTATATTGATGAAGAAGAGGCCGCTGAACTGGCCGAGGCGAATGCGCCATGAACAGCATGACTCATCTGAATATACTGAAAGTTGTGGCCCTGACGGCAGTACTGATATTGCTGGCAGCCTGTGATAGCAACCAGGATGACCTGGGGCGTTACATAGCCGAGGTCAAGGCACGACCAGCTACCCCAATTCCACCGATACCTGCTGTTCGTACATACACTCCCTACGTTTATAACGGCTTGGAAGGTCGTGATCCTTTCCGCCAGTCAACCAGCGAAGGTAGTGATGAAGAAGTCAGCAGTACTAGGGGCGATGGCCCGCGTCCTGATTTAAGCCGGACCCGGGAATACCTTGAAAGGTTTGAATTGGACACATTACTGATGGTCGGGACCTTTGACAAAGAAAAATCTCAATGGGTCCTGGTTCGCGATCCGGACGGTACAATTCATCGGATTTCCACCGGAAACTACATAGGCAAAAACCACGGAAAAGTAAATATGATTTCACCGGATGAGGTGGGGTTAAGCGAGTTTATTGCCGATGGTGCCGGCGGATGGCTGGTCAGGGATGCTTCTTTGGTCTTGGGCGGAAGCTAAGACCGGATGCTTGAGCTATTAACCTTTTAGAGGCAGTGCAATGAGCAGCCACAAGGAAAGCGTGAAATTTCAATTGGGACACTGTGAACGAGGGCGCAGCATGCGTATTTCAGGAAAAGGATTTCTGACAGGTTTGAGCCTGTTATTGACGATATTGCCAATGATGGCAGCTTTCGCAGCAACTAACGTGACGGGTATCGATCACAGCAGCACCGAAGACGGTGGTGTGGAGATTACATTGCAGACAAGCGGTGATGTGCCCCAGGTCAGCGTGTTTGCTACGCAGAGCCCAACGCGGATCGTACTGGATCTTGCCGACACACAAAGTGACGCAGGAACGGATGCGGTAACGGTTGGGGTGGGGCCTGTTCAGCAATATTCCGCTATTACAGCCGGCGGCAGAACCCGGCTGATTGTCGATCTTACGCATCTGGCCGCCTATGACTACAACGCAGATTCAGGCCAGGTGGTACTGACAATTGCCGGTGGCGGAGTCACCGCCAGTTCAACCACAAGCGTTGGTGGCTCAGGTTTCAGCCTCACCGGTGTTGACTTCCGTCGTGGTGAAGAAGGGCAGGCCAGGGTCATTGTGAGCATGGATCACCCTGGCGCCAGTATTTCGGTGGTAGAAGGCACAAATAATCTCACCCTCAACATTTTCAATGCGAGTGTTCCTGACCACCTGAATCAAAGGCTGGACGTTATTGATTTTGCCACGCCCGTGCGCTTGATTGACACGGCGCCAGTCAACAGTACGGTCCAGGTCGTCATGACAACGTCGGGTTTTTATGAGCACCTGGCCTATGAATCAGGTGACGATATCGTTGTTGAGCTCAAAACGCTTAAGAAGCCTGTCCAGTCGGTGGAGGATGTCGAGGTCAAGTTTTTCGAAGAGAAAACCTATGAAGGCACCAAGGTGACTTTCAATTTCCAGGATATTCCGGTTCGCTCCGTTCTGCAGTTGATCGCAGATGTTTCCAACCTGAATATCGTCGTGGCGGACAGCGTGCAGGGTAACCTGACATTGCGTTTGACCAATGTGCCCTGGGACCAGGCGCTCGACATCATTATGGATGCCCGTAATCTTGACAAGCGCGAGAACGGCAATGTCATCTGGATTGGTCCAACGGCTGAAATTGCGGCCCGGGAGCAACAACTATTGCAGGCTCAGCTTGACCGGCGGATCCTGGAACCCTTGCAAACCGTATTGATTCCGATCAGTTACGCCAAGGCTACAGACCTGGTAGAACTCATACAGAGTGGTAACGCTGATTCTGAATACGGGCTGCTCTCATCACGTGGTTCGGTCACGCTGGACGATAGGACCAACACCTTGTTGGTGACGGACACGGCTGAAAAAATCGTCGAAATTCAAAAGCTCATAACCGAACTGGATTACGCGATTCGCCAAGTTCAGATCGAATCACGGATCGTGATTGCAAGTTCTGAATTTGCCCATGAACTGGGTGTCCGTTTTGGTGTGACGGGTCTTCATCTGGGCAGCAATATCGGCGTGATTGCGGCAGATGGCAGAGCAGCGGATATCGTCAACCCCGCCATCAACCCAAGAGATGATCCCCTGTTTGATATACCTGTTTATCCAAACCGTTACCAGGTTAACTTGCCTGCGCCCTCTACAAGCGCGGCGACTCTGGGCCTATCTTTCCTGACTGGTGACTGGTTGCTGGATCTTGAGATCTCTGCCTTGGAATCTGACGGTGAGGGTGAAGTGATTTCGACGCCCCGCATTGTTACCGCCAACCAGGCAGAAGCCTTCATCCAGCAGGGTGTGGAAATTCCGTACGAGGAAGCAACCTCTTCAGGCGCCACTTCGGTGCAATTCAAGGAAGCGGTGCTGGAACTGAAAGTGACCCCGTTGATTACGCCGGATAATCGCATACAACTGGATCTGAACGTCAAGCAGGATACGGTGGGTGAGATTTTCCAGACCGCCAGGGGTGGTTCCGTACCTTCAATCGACACGCGTGAGTTAGCCACCACAGTGCTGGTGGCCAACGGTGACACGATAGTGCTGGGCGGTATTTTTCAGGATGAAAAAGCTTCGAAAGAAGAGAAGGTTCCGTGGCTGGGAGATATCCCGGGTCTCGGTGTGCTGTTCCGGCGCCGCGCCAATGAAACCAAGAAGCGCGAACTGCTGATCTTTGTTACTCCTACTATCGTGGAGGATCGTTCGGTACAGTAAACTGGCGAATACTCCGGTTAACAATGAACGCCCGGGTAAAGCCCGGGCGTTTGTTTTAAGCCAGTACTCAAAGAAAAATGGTTTGGCGAACGAATGATACCTCTGCCTTATTCTGAATCCTGTGAGCGAAACAAGGCGCCTATCCTGGAAGTCCTGCAACAGCTTTTGCCTTCCAGCGGAAAAATCCTTGAAATCGGTTCCGGAACAGGCCAACACATAGTGTATTTTGCGCCACACTTCCCGCTTCTGCAGTGGCAACCTACTGATCGGGATGACTACTTGCCAGGGCTTACAGCCAGAGTGGGGCAGGAAGGCAGTCCGAATATTCTTTCCCCTATCAAGCTGGACGTGCTTGATCAATGGCCGGATGGGCGTTTTGATGCGGCTTATTCAGCCAATACAGCACACATCATGGGCTGGGACGCAGTCCGTGCTACATTTGCCGGGCTTGGAGCCCACCTGGCTCCGGGAGGATTGTATTGCCTTTACGGACCTTTCAACCAGGATGGCCGGTTCACCTCAAACTCCAACCGGGAGTTTGACAGTCAAATCAGGAGCCGTGATCCACAGATGGGCCTGCGTGATCTCGAAGCACTTGAATCACTGGCGAGTCGCAGTCAAATGGTTCTTCAGGAGCAATTTCCCATGCCGGCAAACAACCAGATCCTGGTTTTCCGGAAAAAAGGACTTCAGGGTTGAAAGTAAACCAATCCCGATTTGCATCAGGCCTGGTCAGCCAGGTTCGATCCCTTCTGGCCGGTCAGCAGGACATGATTGCCAATGCGGCCAATCTTGCCGCATTACTGTTCCACGAACTGGAAGATGTGAACTGGGTGGGTTTTTATTTTCTCAAAGACGGGCAATTGATCGTCGGCCCGTTCCAGGGCCGGCCGGCCTGTGCCAGCATTCCGCTCGGCAGCGGAGTTTGCGGAACCGCGGCGGTCACGCAGCAAATCCAGAGAGTCCGTGATGTACACGAATTCGATGGTCACATTGCCTGTGACGTCAATTCAAGATCAGAAATCGTTATTCCGCTGATCAGGAACGGAAAAGTACTGGGGGTGCTGGATTTGGACAGTCCTTCACCAGGGCGTTTTAAAGCGGACGACCAGGCCTTGTTGTCGGAAATTGCAGGGATTTACCTAAAGTCAATTGACTAGCTGTGAGTTCCATGAGCGTTGTTTACAAAAGGCATTTAATCCCCCATGGCCGCGCCTTTCAAGAGCGAACCTTATCCACAATTACGCCGTGCCAACCTGTCCAAAGCCGGGGTCAGGTTCTCGAACCTGACCCCGGTTGGTAGCGTTGGGAAGCGGAGGCGGTTAGCTGTCTTCAGGACAACCAACTGTCGGGAACAGTTGATTAGCGCACATGGACGTCTTGAGCGTGTCCTGAAGGCAGCTAACCGCCTCCGCTTTATTGCAGGCGTTTTTCACGAACAAGGTTGTTCTTAAAAATCCTGCCTGGTGCGCTTATTGAATATTGGATGCTCAGGGTATACAACGTTGCTGGAATTCACGAATAGCCCGCATTTTTCATGAGTTGCCTGAATTGTCGGTTGATTTCACGAGCGCAGCCTGGTTAATCGCTGTTCGTCAAGGATTTCCAGTAACCAGGATCAATGTTGCCGCCACTGATAATAGCGCCTACTTTTTTACCGGCAAAAACTTCCGGATGATTCCTGATGGCTGCGATCACCGTGGCGGATGATGGTTCGATCAGCAGGCGTAACTCCTGCCAGAACAAGTACATGGCGCGGCGGATGTCCTCATCACTGACGGTGAATACCTGCTTTACTTCGTTGCGGATAATGGCGAAATTGCGCACACCAATAAGCGCCCGCAGGCCATCTGCAATGGTGTCCGGCGTCCAGCTTTTAACCCGTTCGCCCTGCTCCAGGCTGGCCACCGTATCAGCGGCGCCTTCAGGCTCCACGCCATACACTTGCTGGCCTGTGCCACGCACTGCGATGGCCGTGCCGCTAATGAGGCCGCCGCCGCCTACTGGTGCAATAATCTGCTCAAGGGTGGGAACCTCCTGAATTAACTCCAGAGCGGCGGTTCCCTGTCCTGCAATGATGTCAGCGTGATCGTAAGGCGGGATCGGGATCATCCCGTTTTCTACAAGCTTCGCCAGTTCCTCCTCCCGGGACTCATGAGTGGGAGAACAGAAATACAGAATGCCGCCATATCGCCTGACAGAATTAATTTTCATCGGAGCAGAGTTATCAGGCATGACCACATGGGCTTTGCGCTTGTCCAGCTTAGCCGCCAGGGCCAGTGCGGCGCCGTGGTTCCCCGAGGAATGAGTTGCGACATCGCCCTCTAAGCCGGCTTCGTGCAGCCTGGATATGGCATTACTTGCTCCGCGGAACTTGAAGGCGCCCGTACGTTGAAGATTCTCACATTTGCAGTAGAGAATGCAGCCCAGTTCCTGGTTGAGCCCGGGATCGCTCAACACGGGTGTCAGGCGGGTCCAGTCATCGATACGGGCCCGCGCCAGGTGGATATCGGCAATATCGGGAATATCGACTACAGTATATGGGGGCATTTTCGACTGATCTTCACTTGCGTTAGGCCTATAATACTTGGTTTGACAGCCCTGTCGAAGAGTATGCACCTGCTTTGTTTGCAAGGGAACGATGAATGAAAAAAGCTGCAGTCAGCAAAACGGTTTTCCGTGAAAACTACAAACCTTTCGCCTGGATTCTGGACCAGGTGAAATTACATTTTGACATCGGGGATGAATTCACCCGCGTGATTTCAAAATTGAAATTGAGCCGGAAACCATCTGTGGTACCCGGCGAGGATATTGAACTGGACGGTCAACAGATGGAGCTGGTATCAGTTCTGATGGATGACAAGGCTTTGACGCCGGGTGACTACTCTCTTAACGAAGATAAACTCCTCATTCACAATGCTCCGGATTCCTGTGCCTTGACCATTGAAGTACTGATCAAACCACAGGAAAATACTGCGCTGGAAGGTTTGTATCCATCCGGTGAGTTTCTGCTCACTCAGTGCGAAGCCGAAGGCTTCAGCAAGATTACTTATTTTCCGGACCGCCCTGACGTCATGACACGATTTGAAGTCACGATTACCGCTGACCGCAAACGCTATCCCGTGTTGCTTTCCAATGGCAACGCAGTGAATTTCGGGGAACTGGATGACGGCCGCCACTGGGTGTGCTGGGATGACCCATTTGCAAAACCATCCTACCTGTTTGCGCTGGTCGCGGGCGACCTTGCTCATGTTGAGGATTATTATAATACACGCAGTGGCCGGGACGTCACTCTGCGTGTTTATGTGGAACACGAGAACGTGGATCGTTGCGGTCACGCAATGGAATCCCTGAAGAAGGCCATGAAATGGGATGAAGAGCGCTTCGGTCTCGAGTACGACCTGGACATCTACAATATTGTCGCTACCAGTGATTTCAACATGGGTGCGATGGAAAACAAATCACTCAATATTTTCAATTCAAAGTACGTGCTGGCCCGGCCGGATACTGCAACGGACACTGACTACGAAGGGATAGAAGGTGTCATTGGTCACGAGTACTTCCACAACTGGACTGGTAACCGCGTTACTTGCCAGGACTGGTTTCAGTTGACGCTCAAGGAGGGGTTGACTGTATTCAGGGACCAGGAGTTTTCATCCGATATGCAGTCACGGGCAGTCAAGCGAATCCAGGACGTTCGTGATTTACGCAATGGGCAATTCCGGGAAGATGCGGGTCCGATGTCACACCCAATCCGGCCGGAAAAATACATTGAAGTCAATAATTTCTACACGATGACTGTGTACCAGAAAGGCGCTGCGATCATTCGGATGTATCAAACGTTGCTCGGTGTTGAGGGCTTCAGTAAGGGTCTGAAGCTTTATATCGAACGCCACGACGGCCAGGCGGTTACCTGCGATGATTTTCTTGCGGCAATGGAGGATGCAAACGGAGCCAGGCTGCGGCGTTTTGGCCGTTGGTATGGTCAGTCCGGTACACCGGAAGTAAGGGTAAGCACGGATTTTGACGCCAGGCAATCCAGGTTTACGCTGCACCTCTCTCAGCGGACTCCACCCACGCATGACCAGCAAGAGAAACAGGCCCTCGTCATTCCTTTCGCCTTGGGCCTTTTGTCTCAGGAAGGAGAAGAATACCCCTTGCAATTGAGCGGTGAGGATTCGCCATCAGGTACTTCGCGCCTGCTGTTACTGGATGAGGATAAACAATCGTTTACTTTCGAAAACATTCCACAAATGCCGGTGCCGTCCCTGTTGCGTGATTTTTCAGCACCGGTGAAGTTGCACTATACCTGGTCGGCAAATGACCTGGCGGTCCTGATGGCGCATGACAGTGACCCATTCATGCGCTGGGAGGCGGCCCAGTTGCTGGCACAAGGTGAGATATTATCCAACCTGGAGCGGTGCGCAAACGGCGCTTCCATGGAGGTTGACCGTGCTCTGGTCGAAGCCTACAGGACACTGCTGGCGGATACCGGGTCTGACCCGGCACTGGTGGCTGAGGCGATGATGCTGCCAGGTGAGGACTACCTGGCTGAGCAGGTGGATATTGTTGATGTAGATGGCATTCATTCCGCCAGGACATTCGTAAAAACCACTTTGGCCACAGAGCTGAAGAACCAATTCCAGAGCAGATATGCGTCTCTTGATAATGGTGCGGTCTATGACAATTCACCTGCTTCGATTGCTGGCCGAAGCCTGAAAAATATCTGCCTTTCCTATTTGCTGGAAACCAATGGTGGGGTGGCGATCGCCGAGGCTCAACTCGCCGCAAGCGACAATATGACCGATACGCTGGCGGCTTTGCAAGGCTTGGTGTGGGCCGGTGCACCGTCTGCTTCCGCTGCCCTGTCAGCATTTGAGCAGCGCTGGAAAGACGATGCGCTGGTAATGGACAAATGGTTCGCCATCCAGGCTTCAAAGCCAGGGGCTGAAACAATTAAAGTAGTGCGGATCCTGATGGAGCACCCGGCATTCAGCATCACCAATCCAAACAAGGTCCGTTCGCTGATCGGGGCTTTCTCCATGGCCAATCCGACAGGTTTCCATGCTGCGGACGGAGCCGCTTACCGATTTCATGCCGACCAGGTCATTGAACTCGATTCATTGAATCCGCAGGTGGCTTCACGCATGGTATCGGCATTCAATCAATGGAAACGGTATGATCAGGGCAGGCAGGCGCTGATGAAAATCCAATTGGAACGGATTGCCGCAGTGGAAGGCCTGTCTCCCGGTGTTTTTGAAATTATCAACAAGGCGATTGGCGCCTGAGGCCAGGTTTTTTTATGACTGCATTCGATCTGATACCCCTGTGGATGGTCCTGCTTGGGTCGGTAATAGCATTGGTGGCTTTTATCGAAGTCGGCATCAAGCTGGGTTCGGGCATTAAAGGCAAGCCGATCAAGGCACAGACTGCACAGGTCAGAGCCATTATGGGAGCTTCCCTGGGGCTGCTCGCTTTCATGCTGGCATTTAGTTTTAGCATGGCACAGCGTCATTTTGAAGTCAGGACGCAGTCGTTCATGCTGGAGGTCAGTGCAATCAGTTCGGCCTATCGTGGAGCTGATTTACTCGATAATGCGACCCGCCCTGTTGCCAGGAACCTTTTGCAGCAGTTCGTAGCGATTCGAATGGAAATGATGCAGTTGAAAGGCAGCTCCGACATGTCGAAGGTGCTTGAACTGGTAAAGGACTCAGATCGTCTGCATGACAGTTTATGGTCCCTGGCTGAATCCGCGATGGAGGATCCTGTAAACAGCGAAAGCACCGGAATATTCAGCCAATCTGTCCTTGCAATGATCATTGCGCAGGATGCCCGCCTTCAGGCGGTCCTGTTCAACCGCATTTCACCGGTGATCTGGTTCACCCTGTACGTTATGGCTCTGATGTCGATGATTATTATGGGGTACCAGGCGGGACTCACAGGAGCGCGGAGCGGCATCGCAACATGGACCCTGGCCATTACATTTTCTGTTGTGATGGCGTTGGTTATGGACCTGGACCGGCCAAACCAGAGCCTGTTCAGTATGAACCAGCAATTAATGGTGGATCTTCACAACCGGATGGCAGAAGACGGAAACTAAGCTGAATGCTTCGGCGACCCATTGACGCCTCTGGAACGATTCTGCGATATTCAGCAATTCCTTGTCTGGCGTTAATTTCGCTGCTGGCGCAGGCTTGTTCAAATATTCCTCATGATATATCAGAGGCTACCGGCGTCGTGATTGAAGGAGCCGTGATCCGTAATGAACTGGCTTTTCCAGTCACGGACGTGCAGTTGCTGGTGCCGGCAAGCGGAAACTTTGTGGGCTGCGGAAATATCATGGCGCGTTCCCAGTGCTCGACGACATTTCCCGAAAGGGATTACCATGCCAATGCGGTGGTCATTTCCTGGAAAGAACGAGGCCAGCCCAATTCAACTGCTGAATTCGTGATCAGGATTCCTGAGGAATTTGACCATGGCCGGCCAGCGCGTCTTGAAATCATTATATTCAACATGGGTCAGGCAGGTGCAAAGTTGGTTCAGTAGTTACCGTGGCTATTTAACTCTCCCTCAAGGCTTTTAAAAACAACTCTCTTTGTAAGTCCGCCTCGTGCCGCGTCGGGAATTTTGGCACCAGCCGGGCGTCTCCGGTAAAACGTACATTGAACTGGAACCCTTCTTCACCTTCGGCTGCGAAAACGCGGGTCACGAAAACAACTTTGTCCAGGGCGACAGCATAACCTTGCAGATCATACACAGAACGGGCCATATTTTTTCCTTGTGCCAATTTGCCGGTTCGGGCCGGCTTCAGGGTATATTAACCGGAGAAGTGTCCAACTGCTTACACATGTGCTCTGAGCCCATCAATTCAGGCTTGACAGAGCACCAGGTACACAATTGTTTGAAATTCAGTACAATACGCGGTCCTTGATGGTGGAATGCTGTTCAGATGCTGTATCCGGAATTTTATGATGTGATCGTAATTGGTGGTGGCCATGCCGGCACTGAGGCGGCGCTTGCCTCCGCGCGAAGCGGCGCCAGTACGTTGTTGATCACACATAACATCGAGACCATTGGACAGATGAGCTGTAATCCAGCCATTGGGGGGATAGGCAAAGGTCACCTGGTGAAAGAGATTGATGCCCTTGGTGGTGTGATGGCCCGGGCTGCAGACGCTGCCGCTATCCAATTGCGCACGCTCAATTCAAGCAAGGGCCCGGCTGTTCGCGCCACCCGGGCTCAATGCGACCGCAATTTGTACCGTGCGTTTATTCGCAAGACCGTGGAACAGCAGCCAGGCCTGGCAATATTCCAGGCTGGTGTTGACGATCTGCTGACTGATGACGGGCGTATAAGCGGTTGCCGTACGGCCACTGGGCTGAAATTTAATTCCACTACCGTAGTTCTCACAACCGGTACCTTCCTGGGGGGGAAAATCCACATGGGCGAGGAGCAATCAGCCGGTGGCCGTGCCGGCGACCCCCCGTCCAATGTGCTGGCAACCCGCCTGCGCGAAATGCCGTTCAGGGTGGCCCGTCTGAAAACGGGTACACCACCCCGTATAGACGGGAAATCCGTGGATTTTACCCATTTGCAGGAACAAGCGGGCGATGAGCCGCGGCCGGTGTTCTCTTTCATGGGCAGCCGGGAGGATCATCCGCGCCAGGTATGTTGCTGGATTACGCATACATCGGAACAAACCCATGACATCATCCGCAATTCCCTGCATCGCTCGCCGATGTATGCAGGCGTCATTGAGGGTGTGGGCCCACGATACTGCCCTTCCATCGAAGACAAGGTCGTGCGCTTCAGTGACCGGGAAAGCCACCAGATTTTTGTTGAACCTGAGGGGCTGGATACGCTGGAGTTGTACCCCAATGGAATTTCAACCAGTCTGCCGTTCGAAGTCCAACTCGAGTTCGTGCGCAGCATCAAGGGTTTCGAAAATGCTCGAATTACCCGTCCCGGCTATGCTATTGAATACGACTTCTTCGATCCGCGGGATCTGCATGCCAGCCTCGAAACGAAGCATATTGATGGCCTGTTTTTCGCCGGGCAAATCAACGGGACCACAGGTTACGAAGAAGCCGCAGCCCAGGGGCTGGTCGCCGGTATTAACGCAGCCCGTTTGGTCCGTGGTGAATCCACGTGGACACCTGGGCGCGATCAGGCCTACATGGGTGTGATGATCGATGATCTCATTACCCAGGGCACGCTGGAACCTTATCGAATGTTCACCAGCCGGGCGGAATACCGCCTGCAGTTGCGGGAAGACAATGCAGACCTGCGGCTGACTGAAAAAGGCCGCGCACTCGGCCTGGTTGATGATGAGCGCTGGAGGCGATTTGGACGGAAGATCGAACGCCTGGAGGCAGAGCGTAAGCGGCTGAATAATATCTGGGTGACACCAGGCAATGCACTGGGTCGAAAGGTTGAAACTGCCTATGGCATTCCCGTCAGCAAAGAAATGCGGGCACTGGACTTGCTGAAGCGCCCTGAGGTCGATTATCAACGACTGGTCGATATAGAAGGCATAGGTCCCGGTGTAAAGGACGAGCAAATTTCCCAACAGCTGGAAATTCAGGTCCGCTATTCAGGCTATCTCGGGCGGCAACAAGAAGACATTGCCCGAAGGCGCCGCCATGAAACAATGGAAATCGGAGACGATTTCGATTTTGGCGGTGTTCAGGGGCTCTCTGCTGAGGTTCGGGAAAAGCTGCAGAGTGTCAGGCCGGACACCATTGGTCAGGCTTCACGTGTTCCTGGAGTGACCCCCGCGGCCATATCATTGCTACTTGTGCATCTCAAGAAATCACGCAAAATACGGGTTCAAGCCTGAAAAAAGTGCATATATCACGATTTGGCAACGCTAGATTCACGGTTTTTTAACAGTGATCGGCGTATTCTAGAGGCGTAAGTTGACTGTGCCTGGCGCATCGCCCCTCTAGACAGGCAGTCCCCACACTTCTATGCCTATAGCGATGTGCCTTTCAAACCCCGGGTTATTACCCGGGGTTTTTTTGTCTGAGGGGATGAAAATAGTGAGGAACTAAAGCCTATTTCTCGCCGTAGTCGCTGGCTCCTGGCATATACTTGACCATTTGATTCCGGCCTGATTTGAATGTGTCGCCCCATTCGCTCATGAATTTGCCAAATTCTTCTTCACTACCCAGTTCTTTAGTCATGATGTCCAAAAAGGAAGGATCCTTATCCACCATATCTGACCAACCCTTTTTTGGAGATACCAGAGAAATCTGACCGCCATAGCCCCCGGATTCAACTGAGACGAAACCGAAGTGGTTGGGGAAGTTGGCCGCTTTTAGCGTATCAACGATTTTTTTCAAGCCTTTGCGGAACTGTCCATAGCGGCCATTTTTTACGTACCACTGTTGTACCTGGAAATGCGTGTAGCCGGAAAGGTCTTCGGGCCAGTGACCGAAATCATCCATATTCTCGGTAATGGTGGTTTGAGCATTTTCAATTAGCGGAGCGACATTGGCCACGAACATCTGGTTTGCTTCATCCTGCCAGTCGTATTCGGCATCGAAATCGGACCAGTTATGATTGCCGGAGCGCGCAATATATTTGCCGGTGTCTGGTCCGGTCAGAATCTCGTACCAGGTATAGGTCCAGTGGCCTTGCTTGCCGGCAACCCAGTGGTGGTAATCCGTAATGGCTTTGACAAGAGCTTCTTCCTGGCCTGCTTTTGGCGTGATCAGGACGACCCGGGCTATTCCATCGTTTTCTTCTTCCGCTGCCTGTACAGGAACAATTGTAACCAGGCTCAACAGTATGGTCAGAACTAACAGTTTGAACTTATATGTCATGTTATTTTCCTCATTCACTATAAAGGCTGCCCGGAATCTGCAAAAAGTGCATTCCCTGGACAGTACCTTGAGTATAGTTACAAACTGAAATTTTTCCGGAAACCGGGAAATTATGTTACTCAGGCCTTTTTATGCCCGGTTTCAAAAGCCCGGCCAGCCAGTGGATCCCTGAACACCGCCTCGTCCAGTTCGCCTTCACTTTTCGCCACGATCGTGGTCACCGTCGCATCACCGGTAATATTTACAGCCGTACGGATCATGTCCAGCAAGCGGTCTACACCCAAAATCAGGGCAATTCCTTCTTCAGGAAGTCCGACCTGGGCCAGCACGCCCGCCAGCAGAACCAGGCCAACGCTGGGAACGCCGGCTGTGCCAATCGAAGCCATGATAACCATAATCACGACCATGAGGTATTGTGCAATACTGAGGTCAATACCGTAAAACTGGGCAATAAATCCAGTAGCAATACCTTGCATGATGGCTGTGCCATCCATATTAATGGTTGCGCCAAGCGGGACGGTAAAAGAAGCGATCTTGTTGCTGACGCCCACTCTTTTTTCCACTGACTCCAGTGTTACCGGGATCGTGGCGTTGCTCGAAGCTGTAGAAAAAGCGAACATCATTGCCGCACGCATCTTGTAGAGAAACATCCGTGGATTCAGCCGGGCCAGAAAAACCAGCAAGGAGGGGTAGACGACCAGTGCGTGGAACAGGAGAACCGCAATGACCAGCACAATATACTTGCCGACTGCCATAAAATCACCCCCATTACTGGTGGCGGCCATGTTTGTGATCAGGGCGAATACACCATACGGCGCGACGTTCATCACGATCGCAACCAGTCTCATGATGACCGTGTTGAAATCCTGGAACCACGACGATATTCGTTTTCCGGGTTCACCACTCAGGGTGATGGAGAGCCCGAGCAACACTGCGAATACAATGATCGGCAGCATCTTGGCATCGGCCATCGCAGCAACCGGGTTATTCGGCACCATGTCGATGAGCACCTGTGTGAATGGCGTCACTTCAGCGATTTCTTTTTCCACCAGGTTCACCGGGTTGACACCGATTCCGGGTTGGAACACAACGGCTGCGGTAAGTGCAAGTGTTACTGCAATACCCGTAGTGATGAGGTAGAGGACAATGGCTTTACCTCCAACCCTGCCCAGCATTTTCGGGTCCGCCAGTGAACTGACGCCACAAATCAGTGATACAAAAACAAGAGGGACTACCAGCATTTTCAACAGCGAGATAAATACCTGCCCCACAACCCTGAAAGCTCCGTCTATTAACCAGATCTGGGACCATTCCGGAGTACCGAGAAAGTTAAGCAGCCCTCCGGTGATTCCACCCAGCAGCATGGAGATAAAGATTTTTGAACTGAGATTCATGTTTTTTATTCTCGCCATCGGGTTTCCTTGCATATTTTCTTGGGCAGGCCGTAGTGGCCGACAGTGTCAATGCGGTAGAATTTAACGCTTTCGCTGGCCAATTGCCAAAAGTCCATAACGAACCACCCATTCAAACAGATTAAATTCCCCGGGATATTCAATGAGCATCGACAATCAGACCACTTCGACGAATTTCATACGAAATATCGTTATCAAGGATCTCGAATCGGGAAAACACACAAGCATCGTTACCCGGTTTCCCCCGGAGCCTAACGGCCATCTGCACATCGGCCACGCAAAGTCGATTTGCCTGAATTTCGGAATCGCTGATGAATTCGGCGGCAAAACCCACCTGCGTTTCGACGATACCAATCCTCTGAAGGAAAACGAAGACTTCATGAACGCAATCCTGGAGGATGTGCGCTGGCTTGGGTTCGAGTGGGATGAGCTTTGCCATGCCTCCGACTATTTTCCGCAATTGTATGAGTATGCCATTTACCTGATCAAGGCCGGCAAGGCATACGTGGAGGAACTGAACTCGGAAGAAATTCGTGAGTATCGCGGAACGTTGACCGAGGTAGGGCGGGAAAGCCCTTACCGGGATCGCCCTGTTGAGGAAAACCTGGACCGGTTCGAGAGCATGAAGGCCGGGGAATTTGCGGATGGCAAATACGTGTTGCGGGCAAAAATCGATATGTCTGCTGCCAACATCAACATGCGCGACCCGGTCATTTACCGGATACGCAATGCGACCCACCACAGAACAGGTGATACGTGGCACATCTACCCGATGTATGACTGGGCACACGGTATTTCAGACGCTATCGAAGGCATTACGCATTCCCTGTGCACACTGGAATTTGAGGATCACAGGCCCCTGTATGACTGGTTGCTGGACAACATTCCGGCGCCTTGCCACCCGCAGCAAATTGAGTTCGCCCGCGGCAACCTGGACTACACGGTCATGAGCAAGCGCAAGCTGCGCCAGCTGGTTGAGGAGGGTCATGTTTCGGGTTGGGATGATCCGCGGATGCCCACGCTGGCGGGAATTCGCCGGCGGGGTTATCCACCCGAATCGATCCGTGCCTTCTGGGACACAATGGGAATCTCCAAGTCGGAAAGTATAATTTCCATGGGGGTGCTGGAAAACGTGGTGCGCGATGACTTGAATGTCAAGGCGCCTCGAACCATGGCGGTACTCGATCCCCTTAAAGTCGTACTGACTAATTTCCCGGAAGGTGAAACGCTGTGGCTGGACGCAGCGGTTCACCCGCAAAATGAAGCAATGGGAATACGCAAAGTGCCCATTACGCGGGAAATCTGGGTGGAGCGGAGCGACTTCATGGAAGATCCGCCGCGTAAGTTCTTTCGTCTGAAGCCCGGTGGTGAAGTACGCCTGCGCAATGCTTTCATTGTGAAATGCAATGAGATAGTCAAGAACGACAGCGGCGAAGTGGTGGAGCTTCATTGCGAGTTAGACCCTGAATCCCGCAGTGGCTTGCCGGGCGCCAGCCGTAAAGTGAAGGGCACCATTCATTGGGTGTCCGCGGTGCATGGCGTGTCTGCACAAATCAGGTTATGTGACCGCCTGTTCACGGTTCCCAATCCTCTGGCGGACAAGTCCCGCGATTTTCTCGAGTTTCTGAATCTTCATGCGCTGGATGTTATTGCAGGCGCGGTGGTGGAAGTTCCTGTGGCTGAGGGCTCACCGGGTGATATATATCAGTTCGAGCGCACGGGTTATTTTGTTCACGATATCGTTGATTCGAAGCCAGGCAAACCGGTGCTTAACCGGATTGTGACCCTGAGGGATTCCTGGGCCCGAATTGAAAAAGAAATGGCGGCCGGGAACTAGTGTTCCCTCAAGGTGATAATTGCGGGTTCAGAGGCACCCAGATGTTCCAAGACAAGGCGCAGACCGCAAAGAATGGCCCAGTCCTTCTTAAGGGCTGTAACACAGT
>Ga0209013_10000448_pt1 | contig 36313 bp, 37 predicted proteins | sample Cruoilmetagenom2_FD_187291 | JGI IMG/M metagenome (GOLD analysis project Ga0209013, IMG submission 187291) | Oil polluted marine microbial communities from Coal Oil Point, Santa Barbara, California, USA - Sample 2 (SPAdes) (version 2) | ecosystem: Environmental > Aquatic > Marine > Oil seeps ...
CATCATCTGAATGCACACCTAGTCTGTGCGAAATTCTCACAGGATTTATACCCTTGTTGCTAAGTCTAGTATTAATATCGTCCTGTCCCTGAAATTCAAGTAATCTGTTATTTGCATGATTGTCACTAACAGCAAATATTTTGGAGATGTCTTCTGCAAAAGTATTTTCAACTGAATCTCCTTCAATGTAGTACCGGGTATCTCTATTTAAAGAATCTGTATAATTTAATTTCTCCAGGGCAAGAACGGCAATTGGTAATTTAACAGTACTGGCAGGATAGAAGTATTTCATATCATCCAACTGAAATTCATAATCAGTTAGGATAATACTATCATTACTTCGATCTATTTGGGTATAAAGTATTTGGACTTCATATTGATCAACACTATCAATAACTTTTCGGATTGATGTGTTTTGAGAGGTCAAAACCAATGCCATTGGGTTATTTTCTTTACTCTTGGAATTACATGCCAGTGAGAATAAGAATAGTACGAGAATAGTTAGTTTTAAAGCTTTCAATTCACGGTATATTTAGTTGGGTTATTCTGAATAAACTTCACCCCTATGCGGTATTAGGGCATCACGTACACCTGTCATATTAACTTCTTCGACCACCATGTAGGCAATGCTGTGCATAGAACTTAACTCTGTATTGCCTGTAATATTTGGGCTCAGATTTTCAGCAGCGATATAATCTTTCAAATGCTTTTCGTGATGCCTGGCAACTTCTTTTGCTGTAGGGCCTCTGAAATCCCAGATTAATTTAATTTTTCTACTCACAATTATTCTTGTTATTTTATTTGGTCACCGAGAACCCTTTCTCAGCAAATGCTTTAAAATCGCCTAAATATTTTATTGACTGTTTTTTAAATGCACCAGGCATTATAAAACCCATTATTTTCATCATAAATCCCGAAAATTCAAATTCTGACTCCGAAATCCATTTGGTAGTATGGTCATTAATAACTTCAAAAGTATTTTTTTGAATATTATGAACACCTTTCGCATCATAGGTAGCATGGAATTCATAAGGAAAATTATTCTTTAAGATGGTCTCAACCATCGTCATCTCTCGTTTTCCAATTTTATAATACAATTCCATTTTTGCACCTTCTTTTGTGGGCTCTCCAGATAATTGTTTGTAGCCCAAAAGCCCTTCCTGCCAATGTTTCATATTTTCAGGATATTCCAACTTTTTATGTACCTCGTCAAGGGATAGATCGATGATTATTTCAGTAGTATACTTCATGATAATAAGGTGGTTAGCTCTACTAATGTACTAAATAAAAATATGGAGGTACTAAAAATCTGTTAATCCATAATGTTATTACTTGCCCAGCAGAATTGAATTCTTATTTTTGTCGAATGCGTTTTTTATACCTACTGACAAAAAATATAAGAATATATACAGGAATTGCTATTTTGGTTTTCTTTTTATTTTCGTGTAATTCATTTTTGAAGAATGATGTAAATGAAGAACCATTGGCCAGGGTAGGGGATACTTATTTGTATTGGGATGAGGTTGCAGTTGTTCTTGGTGATAATATTACAAAACAGGATAGTGCATCTATGGTTACCAATTACATAAATAATTGGGCAACAAAGCAGATACTCCTGGAAAAAGCCAGGATTAATTTACCCGATGAAAAGGTTTCGGAATTTGAACAATTAGTCTCTAATTACCGCACAGATCTATATACCAGGGCCTATAAAGAGGCTTTGGTTAATCAGGTAAAGGATACAGTGATCTCTCAAGGAGAATTAAGCAGGTTTTACGAAGAAGAGAAAGAGAATTTTAAGCTCAAGGAAAAAATCATTAAACTCAGGTTTATTGAATTACCCTTACAATTTCTTAATACCAAAGAAGTGACAGAGAGCTTAAAGCGATTTAATGAGGAAGATATTAGATATTTGGATTCAATTGGGGTGCAATTTAAAAAACTAAATTTTAATGACTCACTTTGGGTTCCTGCGTCTCGGGTGATTGAAGAAATACCTCCCTTGAATATTGATAATGAAGACAGATACTTAAAAAAATCACAATTTTTTGAATTAGAGGATGCAATGGGGGTATATTTGACAAAGATAAACGATGTGCTTGGCGTAAATGAAATTGCGCCACTCTCTTACGTCGAACCTACCATAAGACAGGTACTTCTTAATAGAAGAAAATTAGACTACATAAGAAAACTGGAAACAGAAATTATAGATGAAGCAACTAAGGAAAAAGTATTTGAAGTTTATGACAAACAGGAATAGCATACCGTTTGTTTTATGCTTTTTTATTGTTTTGGTCAGTGTACAAGCACAGGAATATGATTCTATCCCTGATACTCAAATAGAACCGCCAGAAACGGTTGTGGTAGCTGATATTGAAGTAAAAAAGGATACTGTAAACACATTTAAGAAAATAAAGCTGGATGGGATTTCGGCGGTAGTAGGGGATTACCTGATTCTGGATTCCGATATTGACAAAACACTGATAGACTTGCGTAGCCAGGGAGCTGCTATGGACGATATTACACACTGCGGTTTATTGGGTAAATTAATGGAAGACCGTTTATATGCCCATCAAGCTGTGCAGGACAGTATTTTGGTGTCTGATGATGAGGTAAATTCTACCAGTGACCGTCAAATGCAACAATTGGTGCAGCAGGTAGGATCTATGGAAAAAGTCCTTAAATTTTACAATAAGGAAAGTGTTGAAGATTTCCGGGAGGAATTGTACAATATTAATAAGTTGAGAATGCTTTCGGAGAAAATGCAGCAAAAAATTATCAGTGAAATTGAAGTGACACCTGAGGAAGTAAGACAATTTTTTAATAAAATCCCCGAGGATGAAAAACCTGTTTTTGGCGCAGAACTTGAAATTTCGCAGATAGTTAAAATACCTGAAATACCTGAAGAGGAAAAACAAAAAACAATTAATAAGTTAAATGAAATAAAAGCGGATTGTGAAGATAATGATGCCAGTTTTAGCGTAAAAGCAATATTATATTCACAGGATCCTGGCTCCAAGTCCAAAGGGGGTTTTTATAGTATGACAAGGGAAACACCTTTTGTAAAAGAATTTAAGGATGTGGCTTTTAGCTTGCGCCAGGGAGAAATTTCTGAACCATTTGAAACTGCTTTTGGGTACCATATTATATATATTGAGAAGATAAGAGGCCAGGAACTGGACTTGCGTCATATTCTGTTGCAACCAGAGATACCTCAATCTTCTATTGATAAAGCAAGAGTTGAATTAGATACCATAAGAAAGCAGTTAATGGATGGTAAATATACATTCGCCGAAGCGGCATTGAATTTTTCAGATGAAAAAGAAACTAAGTTCGACGGAGGGTTATTAAGAAATCCTATTAATTTTGACTCGCATTTTGAACTTACTAAGATGGATCCATCACTATATAATCAGGTAAGGAACTTAAAAGACAACGAAATATCGCAACCTACACTGGAGCAGGATCCAAATGGAGGTCCTCCCAAGTATAAGATTCTGATGGTTTCTAATAGATATGATGAGCACGAGGCAAATTTTGCCCAGGACTATATTAAAATTCAGGAACTTGCATTAAGAGACAAGCAGTTTACTACCATTAGGAAATGGCTTAATGATCATATTTCAGATACTTATGTAAGTGTTGGCGGAGAAAATAGAGATTGTGAATTCGCCAATAAATGGGTAAAGGAATAATCGGATGTCTGACGTTACAGCAATCAACAATTTAGTAGCCAAACATAAGGCTTTAAGAAAAGAAATAGCTAAGATAATTGTAGGCCAGGACCTGGTAATTGACCAAATTCTTTTATCTATATATACAGGGGGTCATTCCTTGCTAATTGGTGTTCCCGGATTAGCCAAAACTTTAATGGTAAATACAATTGCCAGAACTTTAGGGCTCGATTTTAAAAGGATACAGTTTACACCTGATCTGATGCCCAGTGATATTTTAGGAAGTGAGATATTAGATCAGAATAGGAATTTCAAATTTATTAAAGGCCCTATTTTTGCCAATATAATTCTGGCAGACGAGATTAATAGGACACCACCTAAAACACAAGCAGCTCTTTTGGAGGCAATGCAGGAAAGGGCAGTGACAATTACAGGAGTACAACATAAACTTTCCCGGCCATATTTTGTTCTCGCCACACAAAACCCTATTGAACAGGAAGGTACTTATCCCCTTCCAGAAGCGCAGCTCGATCGCTTTATGTTTGCAATAGAGTTAAAATATCCATCTGTTGAGGAGGAAACACAAGTGGTAAAAACAACTACGAATGATGAATTTCCTGAAGTGACTTCCTTATTGAATGCAGAGGAGATATTAGAAGTCCAGCATTTGGTTAGAAGAATACCCGTTCCGGATAATGTTGTGGATTATGCGGTAAAATTGGTAAGCAGCACCCGACCGGGATTAGAGACTTCTTCGGATTTTGTAAAACAATACCTGGATTGGGGTGCCGGACCACGAGCTTCTCAGAACCTTATTTTAGGGGCCAAAGCTCACGCTGCCATTAATGGCAAGTACTCCCCGGATATAGAAGATGTGCAGGCTGTGGCAATGGGAATTCTCAAACATAGAATAATTAAGAATTATAAGGCAGAGGCCGAAGGTATCTCAGAAGAAGATATCATAAATAAACTTCTTTAACATAATATCATGGACATTCTATGAAGAAAGTACATGATCATTTTTCGCATCAGTCTGAATCCTATAAAAAGTATAGACCTTCCTATCCCACGGAACTTTATTCGGAAATTTTACGATTCGTTAATACAAAGGAGAACTGTTGGGACTGTGGCACAGGCAATGGACAGGTAGCCCTTAAACTTTCTAAATATTTCGCCCACGTTTATGCAACTGACATAAGCCAGAATCAGCTGGATAGCGCAGTAAAGGAAAAAAACATTATTTATAAAAAGGTAAGAGCAGAGCAAAGTGGATTTGAGGATAATCAATTTGATCTAATCACGGTTGCTCAGGCAATACATTGGTTTGATTTCGAAGCATTTCAAAGAGAAATACTAAGAGTAGCTAAAAATGAAGCTGTTTTGGCAGTTTGGGGCTATGGCCTGTGCAAGATAACACCCCCAATAGATGAGCAAATAAATATCTTTTATAAAGAGACTATCGGGTCATATTGGAATGTTGAAAGGAAACATATAGATCTTTCCTACGAAACAATTCCATTTAATTTTAAACAAATTAATGAAGATCGCGAAATGATAATGGCGCATTATTGGGATTTAAATCAATTGAAAGGATATTTAAAGACATGGTCCAGTGTTAAAAACTTTATGAAAGCCCATAATGGTTATAACCCCATTCCAGAATTGATTAACAGCCTGAGAAACGAGTGGAATGAGAATGAAAAAAAGGAAATCCGATTTCCTGTTTTTCTCAAGGTAGGAAGGATTGAAAAATAAAGTGATCTTATAAGCACATTAAATATATAATCCTATTCTAAAAATTTCCTATACCACTCGTATTTTACTAATTTTACGGAATTCAAATAAAAGAAAAAACTCAAACAAATGGCATTTGATATTGACATGATTAAGGGGGTTTACGCCAATATGGCGGAACGTATTGACAAGGCTCGTGATATAGTTGGAAGACCCTTAACACTTTCCGAGAAAATATTATATGCTCATCTTTGGGAAGGTACACCTACAAGTGCTTTTAAACGAGGTAAGGATTACGTAGATTTTGCGCCGGATAGAGTCGCTTGTCAGGATGCCACTGCCCAGATGGCACTTCTGCAATTCATGCAGGCAGGCAAACCTAAGGTTGCAGTTCCCACTACGGTTCATTGCGATCATTTAATCCAGGCTAAGAGCGGGGCGGCTATTGATTTAAGAACTGCCAATAGTACAAGTGCTGAGGTATTCAACTTTTTGGAATCGGTTTCAAATAAGTATGGAATAGGTTTTTGGAAGCCAGGAGCTGGTATTATCCATCAGGTGGTTTTGGAAAACTATGCTTTTCCAGGCGGGATGATGATAGGGACAGATTCACATACTGTTAATGCAGGAGGTTTGGGAATGTTAGCCATTGGTGTTGGAGGAGCAGATGCCGTTGATGTAATGGCAGGAATGGCCTGGGAACTTAAGTTCCCAAAATTAATTGGTGTTAAACTCACAGGTAAGATTTCTGGTTGGACTTCCGCTAAGGATGTGATATTAAAAGTTGCTGGTATTCTGACCGTAAAAGGAGGAACCGGAGCAATTGTAGAATATTTTGGGGAAGGTGCTAAGAATCTCTCCTGCACCGGCAAAGGCACAATATGTAATATGGGTGCAGAAATTGGGGCTACTACCTCCACCTTTGGTTATGATGATTCTATGGAAAGATATCTTCGTGCAACAGACAGAAGTGATATTGCGGATGCTGCAAATGAGGTAAAGGAGTATCTGACTGCAGATTCAGAGGTCTATGCAGAGCCGGAAAAGTACTTCGATGAACTTATAGAAATTAATTTAAATGATCTAAGACCGTATCTTAACGGTCCTTTTACACCAGATTTGGCAACGCCGGTTGGCGAACTAGGCCCTAAAGCCAGGACAAATGATTGGCCTATTCAGGTTGACTGGGGGCTTATTGGGTCATGTACCAATTCTTCCTATGAAGACCTTACACGTGCTGCATCTATTGCACAACAGGCTGTTGACAATAAAATAAAACCTAAGTCTGATTTTGGAATTAACCCAGGATCAGAACAAATCAGATATACGGCTGAACGAGACGGCTTATTACAGATATTTGAAAATCTGGGCGCAACTATATTTACAAATGCTTGCGGGCCTTGTATAGGTCAGTGGGACAGAAGTGATCTCAAAGGAGAGGAGAAAAATACTATTGTACATTCATTTAATCGAAACTTTTCAAAAAGGGCCGATGGAAATCCAAATACACACGCCTTTGTCGGCTCACCGGAAATGGTAGCAGCTATTGCCCTTTCAGGAAGACTTGATTTTGATCCGATGAATGATACATTATTGAATGAAGACGGTGATCAAATCAAATTAAAAGAACCTGAAGGAATTGAATTACCTCCAAAAGGTTTTGAGGTTGATGATGCAGGGTATCTCGCTCCAGATAAAGATGGGAGTGGGGTTGAGGTAAAAGTGGCTATAGATTCCGAAAGATTGCAGGTTTTAGAGCCTTTTGCAGCTATTACCCCAGAGAGTCTTCAAAATATGAAGCTTCTTATCAAAGCATTTGGAAAATGCACCACAGATCATATTTCTATGGCTGGTCCATGGCTAAGATACAGAGGACACCTCGATAATATTGCTAATAATACATTGATAGGCGCTGTAAATGCCTTTAACAAAAAGACCAATTTTGTAAAAAACCAATTAAGTGGAGAATATGGCGGTGTACCAGATACACAGAGAGCGTATAAAGCCAAGGGTATAAAGACCATTGTGGTTGGTGGTCACAATTATGGCGAAGGATCCTCACGTGAACACGCTGCTATGCAACCCAGGCATTTGGGAGTAGCAGCGGTCCTTGTTAAATCTTTTGCCCGTATTCACGAAACCAATCTGAAAAAACAGGGGATGTTAGCATTGACTTTTGCTAATGAAAGTGACTATGATCTTATCCAGGAAGATGATACCTTTAACTTCATTGATATTAAAGAATTTGCTCCGGATAAACCATTGACTATTGAAGTTGTGCATGTGGATGGCACCAAGGATTTAATCCAAACGAAACACACCTATAATCTGCCACAGATTGAATGGTTCCACGAAGGTTCTGCTCTAAATGTGATAAAGAAAGAAAATGCGGCATAATTTGCATCTGAAATCAAATAATATAACTCCCGATATTCCTCGGGAGTTATTTAGTTTTGACAAACTATATTGAATGAAAATAAGTAAGAAAACCATACTCAATATACTATTCATGGCTTTCGTGCTTTCTTTTTTTGTGACCCCATTGGGGTATCATGGTAAAATTTTATTGAACCAAATATTTTCCTTTCGCCCGGAGGTAATTGAAGTTGGTGAACAACATCAAATTGCAGATTATAACTGGAAGTTAAAAAATGCAAAATGGGAGTTCTTTAACTTTGAGAAATCAAAAGGGAATGTGATTTTTATAAATTTCTGGGCTTCCTGGCGACTGCCCTGTGCGGCAGAACTGAAAAGCATCCAGAATCTTTACAATAAATATAAGGATAAGGTTGATTTTTATATAATAACCGATGAGGAGAGACTTCCAGTAGAGGAATTCATGAAAGAGCATAAACTTACTTTTCCGGTTACTTATCTAATTATTGGTGAAAGAGCACCATTAACTATTCTTGAGCCACCATCGTCATATATAATTGATAAAAAGGGCTATATTAGGGTAAGCCAAGAAGGTATTGCCGATTGGGATAATAAAACAATCTACAATCTCCTCAATGAACTAATAAATTAGAAGTGAAATTAAAAAAGACACAGCTATTCAATATTGCTATTATACTATTATTGGCGGTTTATTTTTTTACACCGATAGGTTTTCACGCCAAGGTTTATCTTAACAGGTTAATATCTCACAATCCTGTTCCGGTTGAAGAGAGAGCTCAACAGTTTTTAGAGGATTATGATTTTAAACTGGTGAATACAAAAGGTAATACAGTAAATCTGGAAGACCACAAGGGAGAGGTCTTATTTATCAATTTCTGGGCTACCTGGTGTCCACCTTGTGTTGCTGAAATGCCCGATTTACAACTGTTATATGACGCGTATGGGGAAAAGGTTACATTTTTGTTTATTGCCAGAGATAAAAAAGAAAGGGTGTCTAACTTCATATTGAAGAAGAATTATAGTTTACCGGTTTATTTCGAATCTGGCTTTACACCAAAAACCCTATATTCTGCAGCTTTACCAACGACATTTATTATTGATAAAAAAGGGAATATTGTTATGGCAGAGACAGGATCTGCTGATTGGAACGCAGAAAGTGTTCATATTTTATTGGATGATCTTCTAAAATAATTGTAAGATTTCGGAAACGAAGGAACTGACTATTTTATTGGATGATAAATTAGGAACATTTATTTCTTAAAATACTTAAAAGGAACAATCAACATACCAAAACACTCTCCATCTTCTTTGCCTATATGCTTATGATGCATTTTATGTGCTCTGCGCACACCTCTAGAATACCAATTATTGGCATTTCTGAACATTTTAAAGCGTTGATGAATGAAAATATCATGAACCATGAAGTACGCAGCACCATAGGCCATGATACCAAAACCTAATGGCCAACCATACCAGAAGGAGGTATAGGATGCCAAATAGAAGAAGGTCATGCTAACAACTGCATAAAATATAAAGAAAGCATCATTCCGTTCAAACCAGGAATCATGATCTTTTTTATGATGGTCACTGTGTAAACTCCATAAAAAACCATGCATTATGTACTTGTGAGTAAACCAGGCCATAAATTCCATGAAACCAAAAGTAGCCAGGAAAATAAGGATCCAAATTACAATTTTCATTTTAATATAAGTTCAGTTTATAATTTACATAGGACTTGGCAAGAAGTCCGAATTTTTGATAATTAGGCACCCGTATTCTGGCGTTTTTTATTTCCGTTGATGGTGTTTTTTGTAATTTACGCAGCAATTTATAATAATATTTATAGGCCGTATAAACACCAAATTTTGCTTCATTAGGTAGTTGAACTATTCCGTCATAACCTGCTTTAAAATCAGCTTTTATTTCTTCAACAATTCTCAGTTTAGACCTTTCATCTAATTCCAGAAGGTTTGTATTTGGAAAATATGAACGGTTTAAATGTTCGTAATCTGCCTTGAGGTCCCTGAGAAAATTAACCTTTTGAAAGGCAGACCCCAAAGCCATGGCAGAATCTTTAAGGGTTTCATAGCGATCATCGTCCCCTTTTACAAAAACACGAAGACACATTAGACCCACAACGTCGGCAGATCCATAAATATATTCTTTAAATTCTGCTTCCGTACTATACACGCTTTTATTGAGATCCATTCTCATACTTTTCATAAATGAACTAACCAAATGATGTGGAATTTTGTATTTATGGTAAGTATGTTGGAAGGCGTTTAATATGGGATTTAGGCTTATCTTATTTTTTAAGCTTGTCTCAAGATCCTCTTCAAATTTGTTGAACAATGTTTCTTTGTCATAGTCATGGAAGGCATCGACTATTTCGTCCGCACATCTAACAAAACCATATATGTTGTATATGTCTCTCCTTATCGAAGAGGACAACATTTTTGTAGCGAGCGAAAAGGATGTACTGTAAGATTGGGTTACAATTTTGCTGCATTCAAAGGAAATATCATCGAAAATAGCTTTCATTTACTTGCTATTAATTATTTTTCTCCATTAATTCAGAAACTAATTTTCCCGAAATTAAAGAAGGAGGAACTCCTGGCCCCGGTACCGTTAATTGGCCGGTGAAAAATAAATTATTAATTTTTTTGCTCTTCAATCCTGGTCTCAAAAAAGCCGTTTGTAATAATGTATTTGCCATGCCATAAGCATTTCCTTTATAAGAATTATACTGTTCTTTAAAGTCATTTACACAAAACGATTTTTTAAATATAATATTATTTTCTACACTCTGGCCAGTCCGTTCCTGGAATCTTTTCAAAACAATATCAAAGTATTGTTCCCTAAGTTCTGGTGTATCCTCTAATCCCGGAGCTATCGGAATTAGGAAAAAAGCATTTTCCTTGTTACCGGGTGCCATACTTTTATCTGTTACTGAGGGGAAGTTTGCATAAAACAAAGGCCTGGTAGGCCATTTTGGATTGTCATAAATTTCTGAGGCATGCTCACTAAAATCTGTGTCAAAAAATAAATTATGATGTTCAATATTTTCTAATTTTTTGTCAAATCCTATAAAGAAGAGTAAAGAAGAAGGTGCAAAGGTTTTTCTCTGCCAATATTTTTCAGAATATTGCCGATAAGAGCTGTCCAATAAGGTTTCTGTATGATGATAATCTGCACCACTTAATACCATATCAGCATCTATTGTTTCAGAATTCACTAATATCCCCGTTGCCTTACCCTCCCGCACAATGATCTTATCTACTGGACTATCTGTTCGGATTGTGACCCCCAGCTCCATGGCTAAACTCTTCATTCCTAGTATTATCTGGTACATTCCTCCCTTAGGGTGCCAGGTTCCAAGTCCAAAATCTGCAAAATTCATAAAACTATAGAAAGCAGGGGTATTGTTTGGCTTGGCACCAAGAAATAACACCGGGAATTCCAGTGTGGAAATAAGTTTCGGGTTTTTAAAATTTTTTCGGACTTCCTGACTTATTGTTTTAAAGAACTGGTCTACTCTTAGTATAGTATCCTTCGTTACCAACTCCAACGGGGAAAGCCCGGGACGATAGACTATTTCATTGATGGCAATATCATAATTTCTTTGTGCCTTGGCGATAAATTTTTTAAGATGCCTGGAACTGCCCTTTTCAATTCGTTCAAATTCCTCACAAATTTTATCCATGCAGTCCCCAATAGTGATAATATCGTCTTCAAAAAAGATTTTATAAGCAGGGCTTAATTTATCCAATTGATAATAGTCTGAGGTTTGTTTACCGAAATCTGCGAAGAAGCGATCAAAAATATCTGGCATCCAATACCAACTTGGGCCTATATCAAATGTAAATCCTTCTGTAATGAGTTGTCTGGCTCTTCCGCCAACTGTATCGTTCTTTTCAAAAAGGCTAACATTAAAGCCTTTTTTAGCCAGATAGCAGGCTGCAGAAAGGGATGAAAACCCCGATCCAATGATTACAACTTTTTTCTTGTTGATATTCATGGCTTGTTGATATTCATGGGTTGGAGACCTATTAGTAACTTATAATGCTTTAGACAATTGTTCAACAGATTCAAAGGTACGAATGTGCGGTGGAAGTTTTTCTTTATTTATATGTTGAATTTGCCTACCTAGAATCCACAAATTAGAATTTTTCTGGCTTATAATTTTTGTAAAGTCATCAATGTATTTCCCTAATCTGTCTTTGTTTGGTACTACGGTAAAATAGGATAAGTAATGTATATTATTATAATAAGCTTGCAGGTCTACAAGGCTTTCCAAGGGCATAGTCTGTCCCAGATAAATAGTTTTGTAACCACGAAGAAGAATTTCATAATTAATAAATAGAAGGCCAATTTCATGGATTTCATTTTCAGGAAGAAAAAGAACGAATATTTTATCATGTTGAGTAGGTTCCATTAACTGTAATTTCTCCGTACTCGTGTAAATCTTCTGTTTAATCAAATTAGTAATAAAATGTTCATGCGCAGGGCTAATGGTATCTGTCTGCCATAATAACCCAAGTTCACTTAATAAAGGAATAAAGTACTCCCAAAAAATATCCCGAAACGATTTTTCTGAAAGCAGGTTATTATAGGTATTTTGGAATAATGACGGATCAAAGTTAATCATCGACAATTTGAAGGCATTGATTGCATGATTTTTCGTACTGTTTTTGGCCACAATCTCCCTGACGACAACCGGTATATCAATCTCTGGTATTTTTGCGATTTTAGATATTTTATAACCGTTCTTATAGAGCAAGGTAATATTGAGTAGTTTCTGAAGACTTGCCAGGCTATAGGTCCTAATGTTAGTACTGGTTCGTTCAGGCGATAATAACCCGTATCTTTTTTCCCAGATTCGGATAGTATGTGCTTTAATACCGGACAGGTTTTCCAAATCCCGTATACTAAAAGATCTTTTTACATTGTTCATTAATTATAAATAATGTTTAAACAAATTTACAATTTTAAAAGCGGAAATATTTAATAGTTGAGTTAATTTTTTCAAAAGTAATCGGTAAAGTGATCGTTTTTTTTAGTTTATGACACTAAAACTTAAAAATTTCTATTATAAATGGATATATTTAGCCTCGCTAACGTAAAATATTATGTCAAAAAAAACCACTCAAACCAGAAAGCAGTTCTTAAAGAAAATTGGGGCCGGAACATTGGCTTTGGCAAGTACACCGGCAATCATTGGTGCTGGAACAAGACCTCATATTTCTTATTTAAGTAGAAAAAAATATAGCGCAAGCAGTAATATACAAATCGCTCTAATAGGTGCAGGAGGCATGGGATCAGAGGATACCAATACAGCCTTAAAGCACGACGGTGTAAAATTAGTTGCCGTTTGTGATCTTTATGATGGTCATCTTGAAAGGGCCAAGGAAAGATGGGGAAAAGACCTATTCACAACCAAACAGTATAAGGAAATATTGGCCAGGAAAGATGTAGATGCAGTTATTATCGGAACACCCGATCATTGGCATAAACAAATTTCAATAGACGCCATGCGTGCTGGTAAACATGTTTATTGCGAAAAGCCTATGGTTCATTCTCTAGACGAAGGGCATGATGTTATTAAAGCTCAGAATGAGACGGGAATGGTATTCCAGGTGGGTAGTCAGGGAATGTCTTCTCTTGGAAATGAAAAAGCCAAAGAGTTGTTGGCTCAGGGAGCAATCGGGGATATCAATTATGCAGAAGGTTTTTGGGCCAGAAGAAGCCCAACCGGTGCCTGGCAATATAATATTCCCAAGGATGCATCACCCGAAACAGTAGATTGGGATACATTTTTAATGAACACCAATAAACGACCTTTTGACGCTACGCGTTTTTTCAGATGGAGAAACTATAAAGATTATGGCACAGGGATGTCAGGAGATTTGTTTGTACATCTTTTTTCCAGCCTGCATTTTATTACCAAATCAAAAGGACCAAATCAAATTTATTCATCGGGAGGATTACGCTATTGGAAAGACGGCAGAGAAGTACCAGATGTTCTTCTGGGTGTATTCGATTATCCCGATTCAAAAGAACACCCTGCTTTTAATCTTTCATTGCGTTGTAATTTTGTTGATGGAACATCGGGAACAACTTATCTGAGAATTGTTGGTAGCGAGGGTTCTATGGATGTTCAATGGAGTAAGGTAATTTTAAGAAGAAATAATGAGCAATTTGACAATGACCCATTTTTACAAGCCAAGGCGTCGCAATCTGGAAGTGCCAGTTCAAGGAGAAAGATGCTTCCTCAGGAAGAAATAGTTTTTGAGGCCGAGGAAGGTTATAAAGGAGCCCATTATGATCATTTTTCTAATTGGTTCAATGCTATCAGAGGAGGTAAAGCTGTATCTGAAGACGCTGTTTTTGGTTATCGTGCGGCGGCTCCTGCTTTAGCTTGCAATGACAGTTATTTTTTAGATAAGGCTATAAAATGGGATCCCGTTGGGATGAAACTACTTTAATTTTGAAGATTATGAAACTGAGAATAGTAATTATTGGTTTGGCACTCGTAATTGGGGCCTGTAAGAATACAGAAAAGAAGAAAGCAGAAACACCCGCTTCAAAAGAAGATCATATAGTAGCCGGTGAATGGGTTGAACTTATGGAACCGGCTAACTGGAGAGGATTTAACCAGGATTCACTTCCATCAAATTGGTCAATTAAGGATGGTGTTATTGAGTGTTTTGGAGAAGCAGGAGATGTTGGAGGAGATATTATTAGTAATGAAACATATGACAACTTTGAATTTGCTTTTGAATGGAAAATATCTAAAGGGGGCAATAGCGGTGCTTTTTACCACGTAGTGGAGGATACGATATATCACTCACCTTATGAAACCGGACCGGAATACCAGATATTGGATGATGTAGGTTTTGAAGAGCCCATTGAAGACTGGCAAAAAACCGGTGCCAATTATGCCATGCATGTAGCCAATGAAAATAAAAGCCTGAAGCCGGTAGGGGAGTGGAACACTAGTAAGATAATTTTTAATAAAGGTAAAGCCGAGCATTGGCTCAATGGTAAAAAAATTGTCGAATTTGATAAAAACTCTCAAGACTGGTTAGAAAAACGCAATAGTGGTAAATGGAATGATTATCCAGATTACGGTAATTCCAATGATGGTTATTTAGCTCTGCAGGACCACGGTGCAGGTGTGTGGTTCAGAAATGTAAGGGTAAGGCGTTTATAAATATGAATATTCTTTAAAACGAAAAACTGCTCCTGTTTTAACAGAAGCAGTTTTTTTGTGCCCACGACTGGAGTCGAACCAGCACGTCCTTTCGAACACTACCCCCTCAAGGTAGCGTGTATACCAATTTCACCACGTGGGCTTTTACTAAAATTGCGGTGCAAATATAACGAAGTATTTCTATTTTGAAGATTAATCGTGCTTACATAGTGCATCTAAATTCAACAATCATCAAAACTGTTTTCTGAGGAGATGCAGAGATTATTGCACGGAATTAGTTTTTAAGAATATTTGGTAATTCCTCGCTGTCTATGACGTATTCTGTTATCTTAAATATTTCTTTTCGATTGGACCTGAACAGTTTAACGAATTTGGAAATTTTATCTTCCAGGACTTCATGATCTTTCATAAATTGGGGATTTGAAGTCTGAACCGGGTTTTCTACCATAAGTCCCAAATTCCCCTGGTGTGAGGTTACTTCCTTCATTAAGTCCACACTTATATTTCGAATCTCAAAAAGATTTTTCTTTATTTCTTGTACCATATTAAGGTTGTCCTCTTTTGTAATCCAAATAATATATTTATCTATTAGATGATGTAAGAACCTCAGGTCATCTTTATAGAAGTTCAGATCTGACTTCCAATGATCTGTAAGGATATAAAGTTCTTGCCAGTTTACTTCTCCAATTGTATTTTGCTGAGTTGGTTTATTGCTGTTATCCATGATATATTCCCTTTTAGTTTGGATCTTAAATGTAGTTCAGTTAAAGGCTAATTTTTATGATATAAGTCATGTAACTTTTGTGACCAATATCATATTATTCAGATCTAAAATGAGGTAAATTGACTAAATCTTTAAATGAGTTGTTATGGACACTATTCTTTATGCCACGGATTGTAGCAAAAATTCGATCTCAACCTTAAACTACGCAATGAATCTCAGCGAAACTTTAAAAGCCAAACTCGTTGTATTTCACATATTTGATATTCCGCCTGTAAGAACATCCAACATAAGGCCTTCCGAACAATTAAATAAATTGGCGATAATTGAGCATAAAGAAATACTGGAAGACTATTGCAACAAAAATCTTAACCAAAATCTAAGCAAAAATCAACTAACATATGAGGTTGCTCAAAATTCTTCAATAAGCAAAGGAATTATTGACAGAATAAGTAAAGCAAATATTGATTTGCTGGTCATAGGGATGAAAGATGAACATTCTGCCCGGGGTTTCTTTAGTGGGAATATTGCTAATAAATTAATAGATAAGAAACTGTGTCCAATACTAATTATTCCGCCTCATTATAATTATAAAAGACTAAAAAAGATTGCTTATGCAAGTGATTTTGAATCTTCTGATATAATTGCAATAGAAAAATTGGCTACTATAGCAGAACGCTATAATGCCGAAATAGAAGTAGTTCATATTCCTACAACGGATGAATACGCAACTATGCAACAAATGGAATGGTTCAAAGAATTGTTGAGAGTTCAGGTGGCATATAAAAAAATAAGTTTTCACATGGTTCTGGCCAATAGCATTGAACAGGGATTAAGGATGCACATAAGAGATGAGAATGCAGATATTTTAGGTATGTTGGAAAGAGTAAATAAGGGTATCTTCGCTGCTATTTTTAATAAAGACATTGTAAAAAAAATGGAAACCTTAGTCACTATTCCAATACTTTGCTTTAATTCCTGAATTTAGGAACTAACAATTCAAATTTAGTGAAGAATGGTGCCATCTTCCATTTCTATGATCCGATCAGTACGTTTTGCAAAATCTAAATCATGTGTGACAACCAATAAAGAAAGTCCTTCCTCTTCTTTTAACCTCTTAAATATTTGGAAAACGTTTTCGGCATTATAACTGTCGAGATTTCCTGTCGGTTCATCACCCATCAAAATATCTGGATTATTGATAAGCGCTCTGGCAATAGCCACACGTTGTTTTTCTCCGCCAGATACCCTTGAAGCCCTTTTTTTTGCCAAATTTCCGATGTTCAGCATATTTAATTTTTCCATAGCATCATGTTCAATTTCTTTATCGCTTTTGACAGCCAGTTTTTTAGCAGGAAGCATCACATTCTCCAGGACAGTGAATTCCGAAAGCAGATAGTGAAATTGAAATACAAAACCGATATGCCGGTTCCTGATTTGCGACAATTCCTTATTTGGTTTCCCGGTTATGAGTTCCTCATTTAAATATAACTCACCTTCATAGTCTGTATCCATGGTGGAAAGGATATAAAGCAGGGTGGATTTTCCGGAACCAGACTTCCCCATAATGGAGGCAAACTCCCCTTCTTTCACCTTAAAGCTAATATCTTTTAGGACATGAAAATCTACGGGTTTTCTGAAATGCTTATTAATAGTTTTGGTTTCCAGTACCGTTCCCATAATCGTTAATTAGGTTCCGCGTATTATACGCACAGGATCAATTTTTCTAGCCTTATTTGAGGGTAGGTATCCGGCAATAAATGTAGAAATTAGGGCAAATACAATTCCAATAACATAATAGCCCGGGTTATAATTTACCGGGAATGTACTTATTGTAGGTAGTGCTTCGGTTTCGAAAGGTATATTATCAATAACTCTAGATAAAAAAAAACCTATTATTAACCCAATAATTCCTCCGGCTACACCTATTATCATTGCCTGACTCATAAATATTAGTTGCACATCTTTTCCCGAAAACCCTGTTGCCTTCAGGATGGCAATGTCTTTCATTTTTTCATAAATAAGCATATTCAGAATATTATAAATTCCGAAGCCTGCCACAATAAGCAGGGTTATAGAAACGGCGTAGGTAATAATATTGCGAATATTACTTCCCGTTTCGAACTGAGCATTTGCTTCATTTATGTCAGTTGCTTTAATTTTAAACTGTTTTTCCAACTGCCTGGCCATGGGTACAGCTTCTGCGATGTCATAGAGTTTAATATTGATATCTGTAATATAGTTTTCGGCTTCTCCTTGTATTCTTTGCACGGTTTTAAGATTTGCAAAACTTTGAACATTGTCTATTTCCGCAATTCCGCTTTGATAGATCCCAACTATCTTTAAGGGAAAAACAATTCCCTTAACAGTACTGATTTGTATTCGGTTGCCAACGCTCAGTGACATTTTTTTGGCAAGGCCGGAACCGAGTAAAATACCATTGTCTGTATTTTTGAGTGCCTCCGGACTTCCTTCAATAATATTATCCTGAATATTTGATAAGCGCACTTCCTCCATAATATCTATACCTACAAGGTTACCCCCAAGTTCAATGGAGCCGGATAAATAAAATATCTGGGATCGGAGTTGAGGCGTTGCGCCTTTCACATTTTCCTGATCTTTTAAATAATGTAATATGGGTAGGGCGTTATGTATTTTTAGCTGGCCTTGTTTAGGCTTAATGGAGTGAACTACATTTAAGCCTCCATCAAATTTTTTATATAATGAAATTGGCTGTTCCGAGGAAGGTTCAATTTCATTATACATATGGATATGTGGGGTTTGGTTAAGAACCAGATCATCTAACATTCCGTTTAAACCTGTCATAAAGCTTACCAACGTAATATAGGCCCCAATACCAAAAGTAACTCCGAGTGAAGCCGTTACGGTAGACTTCATCTTTGTTAGCAGATGTGTTTTGGCAATACCTAGTATGACTTTCCAATTTGTCATTGTTCTGGTTTAAATACATAAGTATCAGCATCCAGACCTGATCGAACTTCAATGCGTTCCATATCTTGTATGCCGGTTATAATTTCTACAATCCCCTCTTCTGTTTTCACCTGGTTCTCGCCTATAAGATATGCTTTGGGAATGGTCAGGGCATTTTCTTTTTGGGAAACAATAATATTGCCTTCACCCGCCAGACCTGGGTAAAGTATTTCCGGAGGGTCTTTAAATTTGGCTTCGATTTTAAAAGTCTGAGACCGCTCATCCTTTCTTGGATAAATCTTATTAATGGTTGCAGAATATACTTTTGACCCATAAGCATCAAGAGTAATTAGAGCTGTTTGACCAATTTTCAGCTTGACGATATCAACCTCATCAACTAACATTTCAATTATAAAATCATCTGCACTTCCTATAGCTGCAATAGGCTCCATCGTATTAATTATTTCGCCCTGATTTTTGTAAAGTGCGTAGAGCTTTCCATTGATTTTACTATGTACTGTAAAATCTTCGGTTGTAATCAAAGAAGTTTGGTAGTTGTTTTCTGCCTGCTTTAATTTTGTGTTTAATTCTGACTTTGTTCGTTCAAAATTACCTTTAAGCAAGGCCAAATTGTTACCTGACAATTCATAAGCCAGTTTTCGATTTTCGTATTCTACCTTGGATCCTATATTTTGTTCCCATAGGTTTTGTTGTCTGCAGAAATTTACAGAATCATTCTTATATCTAAGTTCTGCGGCATTAATTTCATCAAGTAACGCCCTTATTATGGCATTACTACCGCTGTAATTCTCTCTTGCCAATTCAAGATTTAGTTTGGCATTTTCAGTGTTTAACTTTGGGGCATTATTAATGATTTGAGCTACAGGTGTTCCTTTGGACACTGAATCGCCCTCGTCAACAAAATTTTTATCCAGAATGCCTCCTACAGCCGCATATACCTGATAAAGGCTATCAGGTTGAATGGTTACCGAGGAATATACAGATTCTGTGATAGTTACTTTTAAAGGCAATATCTTTTCCGGGCCATCATTACAGCCTGCAAAGGCAGAAATTATTATTAAGCTAAAAAGAAATCTAAACGAAAAAGGAACGCATCTCATTAAGCTTATTTTGAGTTGTTGGGTCTGAATTAACTTGCTTACTATTAACTTTTTTCCAAAAGAAATTCAAGTTTAGGTTTTTGCTTTCTGCTCATGGGTATTTGATGTTCATCTATCTCCACAGTTGTACAGCCGAATTTTTCAACCTTGTTTAAATTTACAATATATGATCTATGAATCCTAAGAAACTTGTCATTCGGAAGCTTGTCCGAGATTGATTTCATAGTACTCAGGGCAATAACTTTTTCTTTTTCTGTAATTATCTGTATGTAGTCACCTAAGGCCTCGACCCATTTAATTTCCTTTGTATTAATACTCTTGTTTTTCATATTACTTCGCACCATCAAAAAATCGGGATCATCTTCAATTTTATTTCCTTTCATGTATTGTTTTATTACCACTTTTAGGATGGCATTGTTAAAACGATCAATATTTAAAGGTTTTAACAAAAAGTCTGTTACGCCGTAGTCAAAGGCCTTTAGGGCATAATTAGAATTACCGGATATTATTATGACCTCTATTTTCTGATCCAAAGAATCCAGAAGATGGAAACCATCAATAAAAGGCATTTCAATATCGAGAAGTATTAAATCTATTTTATGGTATTTAATGATTCTATTAGCGTCTATGGCATTACTACAGGCTGCCACCAAATTAAGGTCATCATGATTTTGCACCATCCGTGCTATTATAGTACAATGCACTTTTGAATTTTCTACAATTAATGTGTTTAATGATGAATCTCTCATAACAATTAATAAAGATGATCAAATACAGTTCTCCAGGATGGTTCTTTGATCTCTGATGATTATCTATTGAATAACAAAACTACGTGCATTGTTATTTAACACAAATGATTTTAATCATTGTGACAGCTGCTTTCCTCAAGTGAAGAAAAAAATACTCTTGCGATTAAGATTTGATAATGATGATCAGATTGTATTTGCTGCTTGTTTAATTTTCCCTTCTACTGTCTAATTACAAACAAAAATCAACACTATTTAATAGATTACCTGTCAGAAAACTGTGGTATTAGTAAAATAAAACAATAAATGAAAAAATATTAGAGAAAGATGACATTTGTCACTTTTTAATTCAATGGGGATACTTAGTTTAGCTTTTTTGGAAAAAAATGAAGGAACTAGTAGCACGATTAATAAGCAGGAATAAAAAAATCAACATAATTTCAGTAACTATTGGTATTGTTTATCTATGGTTTGGCATGCTGAAATTCTTCGCTGGTGTAAGTCCGGCTGAGGACCTTGCCAAAGCGACTATTAGCCGGTTGACATATGGATTTCTGGCCCCTGATCTATCAATACTCTTACTTGCAATTTGGGAAACCGTGATAGGGTTGTTACTAATAAGCAACCTTTTTGAAAAATTTGCTCTAAAACTGGCATTGGTCCATATTATCCTGACTTTCCTGCCATTTCTCTATTTCCCCGATCTTGTATTCTCAATGACTCCTTTTGGTCTTAGCCTTTTAGGTCAATACATAGTTAAAAATATAATTATACTTGGAGTCCTTATTGTCTTGCTTAAAGAAAGTAATAAACTTAGGTCTTGATCTCCTCACTTATTGTTTTGCCAGTTTAATAGGTATCTCTAAATTAGTGGATAATATATCGGAATAATTATGACTAGACACCAATCAACAATGATAAATGTCATAGTTTACCAATGTGCTCAGTACGATCTTTATTACAAACTCTAAAAAGTATAATTATGACAATAAATATTCAATATGTTCAAATGCCAACAAGCGAATCTATGACCGCTATTATTACTTCCAAATTGGAAAAACTGGCAAATAAATATGATTGGATCATAAAGGCAGATGTCTTTTTTAAATTAGAGAATGACCCATCTGGTTTAGGTAAAATATGTGAAATACAATTAAGTGCACCCGGCCCCAGATTATTTGCTAAATCCAATCAGGATAATTTTGAAAAGGCCGCTGCCACTACAATAAAGGAATTGCAAAACCAGCTCAAAAAGAGAAAGGAAACCTTTAAAAAGTATTGAATTAGATATTTTAATTAAACGACCATGAAAAAAATATTAGTCCCGGTAGATTTTTCCGAACATGCAGGATATGCGCTTGAAGTTGCTGCTAAACTGGCAAAGGATTTTAGTGCAGAGATTATTGTACTTCATATGATGGGCCTTTCTGAAGCCTATTTAACCAAAAGTGAATCTGAGGAAGCTGCTGAGGCTCACTTTTATATGAAACTGGCCAAAAAGCGTTATGAAACTTTTTTGAATAAACCTTTTTTAAAAGACCTTAAAGTTACCGAAATGGTTCAAAACTATAAGATCTTCAGTGAGATTAATCAGGTAGCCAAAGAAAACAATATTGACTTGATAATTATGGGCTCACATGGGGCCAGCGGGGTTAGTGAGATTTTCGTAGGTTCCAATACTGAAAAGGTAGTACGCTCTTCTGATATTCCTGTTTTAGTAATAAAAGAACCTTCTCCTTTTTTCAATCCTAAATTAGTAGTTTTTGCATGTGATCTTAATGTTGAGAGTGTAAAAGCTTACAATGATGCACGGGCTCTTTTCGAGAAATGGGACGTTAAGCTTCATCTGGTATATGTGAATTTACCTAATGAAGAATTCATGAGTTCAGGAGAGACTAAAAAGAAAGCTGAGTTATTCCTGAAAGTAGCTCATAATGGAGCCATTCCCGCGAATATTGAAATGATTTATATCTCAGATTATTCAATTGAAAGAGGCATTTTTAATCATGCGAATGATGTACATGCCAATTTAATAGCTATTCCTACTCATGGAAGAAGTGGAATAGCACATTTTTTTAAAGGTAGCATCGGTGAAGATGTAGTTAATCACGCAAATTTACCTGTGATTACTTTTAAGGTATAGTTAAAGCTTACATTTTGCTTTCGGAATATTCATTCCAAATCTTAATAGATGCATGTTTTTGATAAAAATATTAATATTTTCCATTTACTCTCCGAAGCGGTATCAGAGGGAATAATAATAGTAAATCAGGATCAGCAAATTGTCTCTATAAACAAAAAAGCAGCACGTCTCTTTGATTATTCGCTTCATGAACTTTTAGGAAAACCGCTTTCTGAAATAATTCCTGATAAGTATAAAAATGTCCATAAAGAACATCTTAAAAAATACTTCAAAAGCACAAAGAAAGATTCAATGGCTGGTGGACGTTGTGTGCAGGGAAGGAGAAAATCAGGCAAGGAATTTCCCGTGACCATTAAGTTTAATCCTTTTATAATTTATGAAAGGACCTATGTTCTGGCACTAGTCTATGATTTGTCTGAAAGTATGGAAATTGAAAAAAACTTAAATGTAAAAAGTGAAGCTTTGGACGCTACCCAAAACGGTATTGTCATTTCAGATGCATTAAAGGAGGATCATCCAATTATATTTGTGAACAAGGCATTTAGGAAACTTACCGGATATTCAGAATCTGAAGCCCTAAATAAAAATTGCCGGTTTCTCCAGAAAGACGATAATGATCAAAGAGGGGTTCAAATAATGCATAAGGCCATAAGAGCAGGTAAAAAATGCCAGGTACAAGTAAGGAATTATAAAAAGGACGGCACCTTATTCTGGAATGAAGTCTCTATTAATCCAATTCGAAATCAAGATGGCAAGATCACACATTTTGTGGGAATTCAAAATAATATAACCAACCGTGTAAAAGCGGAAGAAGAGATAAGACATTTTCTAAAGATTTTTGATGAATCACTTAACGAGATATATGTTTTTGATGTGGAAACACTCAGGTTTTCACACGTGAATTATGGGGCGCTGAAGAATACGGGATATACAATTAGAGAAATTAAAAAATTAACAATAAAAGAACTTATAACGGGTATTACCGAAAATCGGTTCAGGGAGATTCTGGATCCCATAAAATCAAGTAGTAAAAAGAAAATTACATTTGAAACCCATTTTAGGCGTAAGGATGGAACAACTTATCCTTCGGAAATTCATTTGCAATCCTCCAGCCTTGGTGTTAAAATTTTGATAGTAGCCTTTGTCCTGGATATTTCTGAACGAAAAAATTATACTCAAAAACTGGAAAAAACAGTTTCACTTAGAACACAGGAACTTAAGGAAGCCTTGGTAAAAGAAAAGGAATTGAACAATCTAAAGACCAAATTCCTTTCAATGGTTTCTCACGAGTTTAAAACTCCTTTGAGCACTATTCTTACATCGGCCACCTTAGTTGGTAAATATAAATCTGCTGAACAGCAGAATATTAGGGATAAACATTTAAAATCCATTACAACCGGAGTACATCATCTTACGGGGATATTGAATGATTTCTTATCTATTGAGCGACTTGAAAAAGGAAAAGAAATTTATAGACTTACCGATTTTTCGCTTAGCAAAGTTGTTAATGAAGTGATTTATAATGCGAATATGCTTTTAAAAACGGGACAAAAAATTAATTATCCTCCTAATATAGAGGACGTTATAATAAATCAGGATGAGAAGATTATTTCATTGGTGTTAACCAATTTATTGCATAACGCCATTAAGTATTCTCCAGAAGACACTGAAATAGATTTAAAAATAGATATTAGTAACGATGAGATTGGCTTCCATGTTATAGACAAGGGAATTGGTATTCCAAAAGAGGATCAAAAGCACATATTTAACCTGTACTTCCGGGCAGACAATGTACTACTGACTCAGGGTACCGGTATAGGCCTGAATATTGTCAAATCACATGTTGAGAACCTGGGAGGGAATATTAACTTTAAAAGTGTGGAAAACAAAGGGAGTAAATTCACGGTAGTACTTCCTCTTAATGGCAATCTAGAAGAATACTAGCTAATTTTGTTTAGAGCAAAGGGTGTTCTTTTTAAACCGTAACAACTACTATTATGATCAAAAAGGTTTTATTAATTGAAGATGACAAGCCTTTAAGGGAGAATACGGCAGAATTATTGGAATTATCAAATTACAAAGTCCTTACCGCTCCTGACGGGGAAAAAGGAGTTTTGGTAGCTAAAGCTAGTCACCCGGATGTTATCATATGCGATATAATGATGCCAAAATTAGATGGATATGGTGTTTTAGCCGCCCTGTCCGAAGATAATAATACCAAGTCAATCCCCTTTATTTTTCTCTCTGCTAAAACAGAACGAAAGGATATTAGACTGGGAATGGAAATGGGAGCGGATGACTATCTGACTAAACCATTTGAAGAATCGGAACTTATTGGAGCCATTGAAAGTAGGATAGCCAAGTCTAGCATTCTTAAAGAAGCGGAACAAGAAAGGTTATACAATAATTTAGTAAGTGAAGCTCGTGTTAGGAGTATTCATCAGCTGAAAAATTTTATTGATGATAACGGTGAGGAATTCAGGTTTCATTTGGGTGATTCAATTTACAGGGAAGGCGACAATTCTAATTTGGTGTATTTGGTAATAAAGGGGAATGCCAAAACTCACAAATTGGATGAACAGGGGAAGGAGTTGATCACTGGAATTTACAAGGCAGATGATTTTTTCGGGTTTACCAGTTTTACTAAGAATATACCATACCAGGAATATGCCACTGCCATGGAGGATTCTGTCCTAATTAGCCTTCATAAGGATCAATTAAAAATGGTTTTGGAGCAAAATGGAGAATTGGTAATGGAGTTGTTACAACTTTTGTCCGAAAATCTTTCACAGATCAAAGAGCAGTTGTTGCAGATGGCATACGGTTCTGTGCGCAAAAAAACTGCGTCTACCTTGCTTAAATTTGCCGAAAAATTACAGGAGGATGAAGCCGGAAATATTCACGTCTTAAGGAGTGACCTTGCAAGTGTTGCTGGAATGGCAACTGAAACACTGATTAGAACCTTATCTACCTTTAAGAAAGAGGGTATAATTGAAATTAAGGATAGAGATATTAAAATTTTAGATATGGATCGCTTACAAAGGATTCCTTATTAAATTTTTGAGTATGCAAAAGTGGTGAACATGATGATAATCATTTTATGGTTTATTTAGTGATCGTAGTTTTGTTCTTAAACAAATCAGACTGAAATGCAACGTATTTTAATCCCGACAGATTTTTCCGAAAATGCACGTAATGCAATTAATTACGGGCTTGAATTATTCAAAAAAACCAAATGTATTTTTCACATCATTCACATCAATCCAATCCCTCCATATTCAGGTGCCGGGTCTTCAGTCAGGGGCACCTCGGTACTACTTAAGGAAACCGTTTTAACTGAGAGTAAAAAAGACCTTAAAAAACTTTTAAAGTATATTGAAGAACATCACAATAATGCCTTACATTCTTTTGTTTCCATAGCAAAGTATGACTTTTTTGTAGATGCTATTAAGAGGGAAGTTGAAGACAAAAAGATTGACCTTATAATAATGGGCACTAAAGGGGCAACTGGACTTAAAAAAGTTTCAATGGGCAGCAATACTGGTGATGTGATTACTAAAGTAAAATGCCCCTTATTGGCGGTGCCCGAAAATAGCACTTTTAAAACACCAAAAGAGCTCGCCTTTCCGACAGACTTTCATATTGCCTATGACATAAAAGTCCTGGACAGTCTTATTGAGATGGCAACAATGAACAATTCTGTATTACGAGTTGTTCATATTTCTAAAAAAGGTGAAATGTTGAGTGAAGAACAATTGAGTAATAAAGAGTTTTTACATGATTATCTGAGAGGTATTGACCATAGTTTCCATTCCTTAACCGGTTCCAAATTGGAAACTTCCATTCAGTGTTTCGTTGAAAGCAGGGATATAGATCTTGTGGCCATGGTGGCCAAAAATCTAAACTTTTTTCAAAGAATTCTCTTTAGGCCTGCTGTAGAAGAAATTAGTTACCATACAGATATCCCATTTTTGGTATTACATGAATAATTAATGGCTAAGATTACTGCATTACTTAGTTCTTGACTAATTTCAATAAAAAGCGATAATGGAATGCAATCCTTTAGTTGTGATATAATTACCTAAAGGATTCCACAATATTAATTATTTCATCTTTTGGCAAAACTCCTGATTGCCTCCAAACTTGCTTTTTATCCTTGAAGAGCAGCATTGTTGGAACACCCCTTACCTGATATTTAGAAGCAATAGATTGATTTTTATCCACATCTATCTTTATAATTTTAATATTATCTCCCAATTCTTCTTTAACCTGTTTAAGGATGGGGGCAAGCATTTTGCAGGGTCCGCACCAATCTGCGAAAAAATCAACAAGAACAGGGATATTGCCGGCGGTTAATTTGCTAAAACTTTGTTTCATTTTCTTAAAATTACATGTTGCTAATTTAGAAAAGTTATAAAGTTCAGTAACTGATTAATGTCATGGTTTCTTGTCTTGCTTAGTATTAATTTTAGTACGGTTATTAAGATAAATTGGTTATGCGGAAAGTTGTAGTGCCCACAGATTTTTCTAAAAACGCATTTAATGCACTCAAATATGCCTGTCAATTATTCAAATATACAAGATGTGACTTTTTTATCTTGCACGCATATGCTGATGAGGTATATCAACAAGACAGAGTAATTGAGCGCAGTAAGTTGGACGAGCTAAAGGAGCTAACCTATAAGAATTCTGAAAAACAACTAAAAAAAATTATAAAAGACATATTTGAGTATTCGCCTAATCCAAGACATAAATTCAAATCAATTTCCGCCTTTGGAACACTTACAGATGAGATCAATGATCTTATAAATATGGAGAATGCGGATATTGTGTTAATGGGTACAAGGGGCGAAACTAATGATAGAACAATAACCTTCGGTAGCAAGACTATTCAGGTTTTGAAATACGTGCAGTGCCCTGTTCTTGCCATACCCGAAAATTACAAATACCATCCGCCAAAACAACTTCTGTTTCCTTCAGATTATTTAGTGCCTCATAAAAGGAGGGAATTAAAACTATTGTGTGAACTAACTGGTTCCTTTAGGTCATCCATTCATATGCTTTATATAGATTCTAACAAGAAACTTTCGCTTCGGCAGGAAGATAATATGCGATTTTTAAAAGAATGTTTGTACAAAGCAAACTTGTTTTTTGAAACAACAGATGGGAAGGATAAAACCATAGCAATCACAAAATATATTGTGCATAAAGAAATAGACCTGTTAATAATGGTCAATTCCAGACATTCACATCTTGAGCAAATGTTGAATCAATCCACAATTGAAAAAATAGGGTTACACATAAAAATACCATTTTTGGTTTTGCAAAATCTGTCACGTTAATATTTAAAATATGTACCGATGAAAAAAATAATTCTTCCTACCGATTTTTCCTATAACGCATATAATGCGATCTCTTATGCCATGAACCTCTTAAAGGATGAGGAGGCAACTTTTTATCTTTTGAATACTTATACCCCGGCAATTTACCAAACTGAATATTTATTACACAGCCCCGGTCAGATTGGTCTGGGAGATATTTACCAATCAGAATCTATAAATCAACTGGAAGAATTGAAAAAACAACTTGAAAAGGAGTTCAAGAATCCAAAGCATACTCTAATACCACATTCTGCTTTCAATATCCTTGTTGATGAGGTATCTGCAATGGTTGCAAGTGAAGAAGCCGATTTGGTTATTATGGGTACTCAGGGAGCAACCGGTGCAAAAGAAATTTTCCTGGGCACACATACGGTACACGTTATTAAAAAAGCTACCTGCCCTGTGATTGCAATTCCCGCGGATTTTCAATATGAAACACCCAAAAAAATGCTTTTTCCAACAGACTATGAAGTTGAATACAGTGAAAAGCAATTAGAAGGTCTTCTTAATTTATCCCAAATACACAATTCTAGTATTGAAGTCATTCATATTTCAAGCGGCTATGATCTTACCGAAATTCAATCGCAAAATAAGGCCAAACTGGAAAAAATAATAGAAAAAATCCCCCATTTGTTCCATAACCTCCCAAATCAGGAAATCATAACAGGAATAAATAATTTCCAATTAGAAAACAAGATGAACATGTTGGCAATGATCCAAAACAAACACACCTTTTTGGAAAGTCTTTTTATAGAGCCAGTTATTAAGAAAATAGGGTTTCATGTTAGCATCCCTTTTATGGTTATTCCGTAATGTAAATCTTAAATTTCAATGAAAAATATTCTTATAGCCACGGATTTTTCCAATAATGCCTACAATGCACTTTTTTACGCTACGAAATTGTTTGAAAATCACAATTGTTCATTCCATATTCTCAATGCTTATACTGAGCATACCCCACTAAAAAGTAATTGCCAGGCTGCAGGGCGTAACTTAAGTTTATTACAGCAACTGGGGGAGGAGTCTATGGAGGGTTTATATGCTTTTTTGCATAGAATTAATCTTGATACCGCGAATAGTAAACATCATTTTGGTATTCATTCAAAAAATCAAAATCTAGTTGATGCTCTACAGCATGCCATAAAAGAAACAAATGCAGATCTTGTTGTAATGGGTAATAAAGGGAAGACCGGGGCCAAATCCATTTTTTTAGCTAGTAATGTGATCAAATCCATAAACGCTATTAAGGATTGTCCAATATTAACCATACCAGGGGAAAAGGAATTTGTGTTACCTAAAGAGATTGCTTTTGCTACAGACTACAAGAAGAATTACAATGCTAAAGTCCTGCAACCTCTTCGAACATTCGCTTCGTATTGTGATTCGTCTGTATGTATTGTTCATATTAATGAAGAAGAAAGACTGAGCCCGGTTCAGAAATCCAATTTATATACCCTTAGAGAGTATTTGGGACCAATAAAACACTCTATTCATTGGATGCCCGATTTTGCCAATAAGACCAGAGCAATAACAGACTTTATTGATGAATTGGCTATAGATATGCTGGTAATGATTCATTACGAACACGGTTTTTTGGAGAAATTAACCCGCGAACCAGTTCTTGAGAAAGTAAGTTTCAATATCAATATACCCTTTCTTATTCTCCCCTATAGTGACTGATCAACATCATATGACAAGTCATAGTATGGACTTAGTTTTATTTAGTCTTTATAATTTCGATACATACAGTCAATACTAATTAATAAAAATATATCCATGAAGAAAATAGGGATTTGGTTAGATAAAGAAAAGGCACATTTGGTAACCCTAAAAAATGAAGATGTTAGATTCAAGACCATTTATTCAGAAATTGAATTCTTTCATCCAAAGGGCGGAGCACGTTCCAAGACTAGATGGGGTCCTCAGGATGTGGTACAGGATAGCAAATATTTGGAAAGAGAGAAACATCAATTGAAATTGTATTTTAAGGAATTGGCAAAGACAATAGAAGATGCAGAAGCCATAGCAATTTTTGGTCCTGCAGATACCAATGACAAATTTTACAAGGAATTAAAAGAAAACTACAAAACCCTGGCATTAAAAGTTAAGACGGTGGAGAAAGCAGATAGTATGACCGAAAACCAGGTCAAAGCCATGGTCAGGAATTTTTTTAATAAAAAAAGCAGAGCATAGGATTTTACAAATTTATTTGAGACCATCTCAATTATCACTCATAATGGCAAATGAGGATTTTCTTATAGTTAAGGCTTCGGGTGAAAAAGTGTTATTCTCCGAAGAGAAGTTACGCTCTTCACTCAAACGGAGCGGGGCAGACGATAAATTGATTAATCAAATATTAACTCTGGTTAAGGAAGAACTATATGATGGAATTACAACCAAAGAAGTCTACAATAGGGCATATAGTTTCTTAAGACGCAACAAACCTGTATTTGCTTCCAAATATAAACTTAAAAAGGCCATCTATGAGTTGGGGCCCACAGGCTTCCCATTTGAAAGGTTTTTAAGTGCTGTATTAATTTATTCGGGATATAAAACTCAGGTTGGTAAATCAGTTACCGGGAAATGTATTAACCATGAAATAGATGTGGTTGCAGAAAAAAACGGATCGATTATAATTATTGAATGCAAATTTCATGGAGAACAAGGTCGTAATTGCAATGTTAAGATTCCCTTATATATTTATTCCAGATACCAGGATGTAAAAAATGCATGGTACAAAGCTTCTTCAAATATCAAAGAGCCCGACGCATGCTGGGTTGCTACCAATACCCGTTTTACCAAAGACGCTATTGTTTATGGCAATTGTATGGGGCTCTATCTCCTAAGTTGGGATTATCCAAAAGGGGATAGTTTAAAAAATCGTATAGACAGACTTGGTTTATATCCTATAACCGTTTCAACACTTTTAACAAAAAGAGAGAAACAATTTTTGTTAAGCCGTGATGTGGTCTTATGTCGTCAATTATTAAAAGATAGCTTTTATCTGGACCATTTAGGGGTTTCGGATATGAGGAAAACCAAAATTCTCACCGAAGTTGGTAGGCTTTGCAAGATTTGACGCAATAAACTCGAGAATATGGTTAGAATACATTTTTTAGGGGCTTCGGGTACGGTCACAGGATCTAAATTTTGTATTGAAACAGATGAGCAAAACATTCTTATAGATTGTGGGATGTTTCAGGGCAGGAAGGACCTTAGGAGATCTAATTGGGAACCATTGCCTTTTTCGGCCGACTTAATTGATGTTGTTTTATTAACGCATGGTCACCTTGATCATACGGGTTATTTACCCAGATTGGTAAAGGCCGGATTTAAAGGTAATATTATAGGAACCGGCCCTACACTTGCAATAACAAAGATAATATTGCTGGATAGTGCAAAGATAAATGAGGAAGAAGCAGAAATAGCCAATAAGGAGGGATATAGTAAGCATAGGCCGGCGCTACCATTGTATAACATGCAGGATGCAGAAAATGCAATAGCTCTATTTAGAGCCGAAGAGATGAACCAATGGACACAACTTTCTGAAAAAATCCGGTATAGATTCAGGTATAACGGGCATATAATTGGTTCAACTTTTATCGAAATAGAAATTTCCGGTAAGCGTTTTGTTTTTTCCGGAGATGTTGGAAGGCCAAATGATATTTTGTTAGATCCGCCAGTTAAACCTGAGTGGGCAGATTTTCTTTTTATTGAAAGTACCTATGGCAATAAATTACACCCGCAAGATAAGGTAGAGGATAGACTGGTTGCCCTTGTTAATAAAACACTATATGAAAGAGGAAACCTGCTCATTCCTTCTTTTGCGGTAGAACGTCTGCAATCTCTGATGTATTTATTCTGGAAGCTTTATAAGAAGAATAAAATACCAAATATTCCTGTTTTTATTGATAGCCCCATGGGCAACAACGTACTTTCTATTTTTGAACGCTTCCCAAATTGGCATAAGTTATCTCCAAATGAATATAAGGCGATGTGTGCCCACATAAATATTATTGACTCCTACAGACAAACATGGGAAACTATAGACGATCCCAGACCAAAAATTGTTATTGCCGGAAGCGGAATGGTTACAGGTGGAAGAATTCTCACTTATTTGCAACAATTGCTAGATAATCCGAATACTAATGTTTTATTGGTTGGTTACATGGCTGAAGGAACACGTGGAAGAGCACTTTTGGAAGGGGCTCAAGAACTTAAGATTTTTGGAAAATACTATTCAGTGAAAGCCAGTATTCATCACGAAGAAAGTTTATCAGCCCATGCAGATCAAAAAGAGTTGCTAGACTGGATGGATTCTATTAAAAATATTCCGGAACGTGTTTTTTTGATTCATGGAGAGCGGGAAGCCTTATTAGAATTTAAAATTAAAATTGCGGATGTATATAAATGGCATGTGCATATTCCTGAAATATTTGAAACGGTTGATCTTATTTTTTAAAATCACATGATCTATATCATTGCTTATACTTTTGATCAGGAGTAGTTTTAAAATATCAGGCTCAAAAACATGGAAAATAAAACGAAAGATCAAAAACTTGATACCATTCAAAAATTACATTTAGAAACACAGCAATGGAATTCTTCTTTTTTCTTAATGAACGATGAATTATTATTCATAGAACAACTTCTTCACTCCTATGTATTTGAGCCTAATACGCCTAATTTGTTTGAGCGTTTACAAGACTATCTTGAGCGTCTGAAGCATATTAAAAGTGATAAGACTAATATGCAGAAACTTATAGTACATCATGAAAATAATCTTGGAGGATCCATTGAAAGTAAAAACAACAAATTTGATGAAGACGTTCATGTGGAACATGAGAAGCTAAAAGCCCATGTGGCAAATTGTTTACAGAAGTTTCAAATTCTCAAAGCGGAGATATTTAATTACGCCGGCGGCATTTTAAAAAGGCGAAGACCGGACTAACATTAATCCTAACTGGCATAATACCTACCTGATATTTATCATTTCCTTTGGTTTAATAAAAAACTAAATTGGAATCATATAATAAATATTCCTGGGCAATATCTTAAGGGAATAGAATATTAGATATCAATACAATTAGAGTTTAAATATGTGCTATTATAAAATTTAACAAAATGAAAATCAAGGAAAACACGCATCGTTATATTGAATGGATAGATCCGGAAGAGATGCATAGGACAACCTTACTCTGGCTATCGGAATTAAGATTTATGAAAGATGAGCAATTGTTTTTGAACAATCTGATAAAGCATTATACCGTACAATTGGCTGATTCAAAAATTTTCGGGAAAAGTAAAGTAATTGTAACTGGACTAAGTGATCTGGAGAAACAAACCATTTCACTTATGAAAAAGGTTCAGGCTCACGAAAATAAATTGGAAATAATGATTGATGATGTTGATCAAATAGAATTGGAAAGGGCTTACCGCGATTCCCACAGAGTATTGACCAGAAGCATGGATTATTATAAAGAAGAATACAGGGAAATCAAATCGGAGCTTTTTAATTTAGTTTCAAGTGTACTGAAGAAGGAGAAACAAAAGAGATTATTAAATTAATTAAAACATATGAAGAAAGCACTTATTTTAATTGCATTGTTATCATTGGGATGTTCGTCCACGGAATTGGTAGATAATTGGAAAAATCCGGACATTGTAATTTTTGATGCCAGTAATGTACTTATTGTGGGGATGACTTCTAATTATAAAGCTCAGGAGAAATTCGAAACCAAAATGAAAAGAGAATTTTCCAATAGGGGAGTGGAAGCCATGCGCAGTTTGGATGTATTTGATGTTAAATTTACTGATTCTGAAAGGTCTGAAGAAGAACTTGATGACATGGAACAATCCCTCCTGGATAAAGATTTTGATGCCATTTTGTTTACTAAAATTCTTGGCTCAGAAAACAAAGAGAGCTTTAGAAAAGAAATGGCAGATGTAGATAATTACTACGGTAAATTCAAAGACGATTATTTAACACATCAGGATATTTATTATGATGAGAATTATTATGATGAATATAAGGTCTATCATGCAGAGACTTCCCTATACTGTATCTGTGTGGGCAAGGAACGCGAACTCATTTGGCGTGGTATAATAGATATTACAGACCCTTCAAATATTAAAAATGTGATAGACGATTATATAGAACTTGTTGTTTTGGCCATGGAGGAACAAGATTTGATTTTTCACAAAGAGGCGGATGAAGAAGATTCAACCAATCTCTAGCCGCCATTACATTTTACTTTAAATTTGAAAATTTCATTTTATTTACTGTTCAAAGCCAGGGTGGGCTATAGTTAATATTTAACACTTTAGGTATTAATTAAATTTGTAATTTAAAAAATAAAGAGACCTTAATCATGCGACGCGTAATCGTAGATTTTAAAAAGTTAAATACTACCAGCCTGCACTAAAACTGAACAATGAATTCAAATTTTCATATTGGCCTTCTCTGCCTAAATATCAATATTTCTTTTACTCAAATAAAACTATTTTATATAATTACTTTTCTCACTATTTTCCATGCCAATTCGCAGACACCGGGAGGATATGAATTGTGGTTGGGATATCCTGAAATAGAAGAATCAACGGTAAGATCGGAATATGTAAAGATCACAAATTCCATATTTTTCAACAATAAAACTCCCATTCTGCAAACTGCGAAGAATGAACTCGTCAGAGGTCTTGATGCCATGTTAGGAAGAGCATCCGATGTGCAGGATTCTCCCAATTTATTGAATACCATGTGGGTGGCTAAGAAGGCTGATCTTAACCAGGAGTTACAGAGTGTACTAAAAGGAGATTTTGAAAGGATTGGCAAAGAGGGATTTATTATCAAATCTGTTTTGGTAAATGGAAAAAGTATTCTATTGGTTACAGCGAACGAAGAAGTAGGGATACTTTATGGGGTATTTAAATTGTTGCAATTAATGAAAATGCAAAAAGAATTGGCAGGATTAAATATAATTGAAGCACCAAAACTTGAATTACGAATGCTCAATCATTGGGATAATCTTGACCGCACAGTAGAACGTGGGTATGCCGGATTTTCTCTTTGGAACTGGCAGAAACTACCCAATTATATAGACCAACGCTATACAGACTATGCACGGGCAAATGCTTCCATAGGAATTAATGCCACTGTATTGACTAATGTAAATGCAAATGCCCTGGTATTATCTTCTGCTTATTTAGAAAAGGCAGCTGCCTTAGCTGATGTTTTTAGACCCTATGGGATTAAAGTTTATTTAACGGCCAGGTTTTCTGCTCCCATGGAAATTGGAAAATTAAATACCGCAGACCCTTTGGATAAGGACGTAATTGAATGGTGGAAGAATAAAGTAAAGGAGGTTTATAAATTTATCCCGGACTTTGGTGGTTTTTTGGTCAAAGCCAATTCCGAAGGACAACCCGGCCCGCAGAATTATGGAAGAACCCATGTAGATGGAGCTAATATGCTGGCAACCGCATTACAACCATTTGGTGGAATAATAATATGGAGGGCCTTTGTGTATTCTGAAACAGATGCAACAGACAGGGCAAAGCAAGCCTTTATAGAATTTGTACCCTATGATGGTAATTTCCTGGATAATGTTCTGGTTCAGGTAAAGAACGGGCCAATTGATTTTCAGCCAAGAGAGCCTTTTCATCCAATGTTTGGAGCTATGCCAAATACACCGCTGGTTATGGAGTTCCAAATTACCCAGGAATATCTTGGTTTTAGTTCCCATCTGGTATTTCTTCCTAAACTGTATGAAGAAGTGTTAGACGCTGAGACTTATAGTAAAGGCAAAAATGCCACAGTTGCTAAAGTTATCGATGCATCTTTATTCAACAATAAAATATCCGGAATAGCTGGGGTGGCAAATATTGGAACAGATTTAAATTGGACAGGTCATCCTTTTGCACAAGCCAATTGGTATGGTTATGGGCGCTTGGCGTGGGATCCCTATTTAAGTTCCGAAACTATAGCAGATGAGTGGTTGCGATTAACTTATACCAACGACTTAAAGTTTGTAGTAGCCGTTAAAGAAATGATGACCATTTCCAGGGAAGCTGTTGTTAACTATATGACACCCTTGGGGTTACACCATTTAATGGATACAGGTCATCATTATGGCCCGGGTCCATGGGTGAGTGATTTGAGCAGGCCAGAATGGAATCCGACATATTATCACAAGGCCGATAAGGACGGTATTGGATTTGATCGTACCGCTTCAGGGAGTAATGCTACATCTCAG
>Ga0209013_10000449_pt1 | contig 36286 bp, 32 predicted proteins | sample Cruoilmetagenom2_FD_187291 | JGI IMG/M metagenome (GOLD analysis project Ga0209013, IMG submission 187291) | Oil polluted marine microbial communities from Coal Oil Point, Santa Barbara, California, USA - Sample 2 (SPAdes) (version 2) | ecosystem: Environmental > Aquatic > Marine > Oil seeps ...
TGATGCTGAGGTCAAGGTGTATGAGGGATGTGATCATGCCTTTTTTAACGACACCCGTCCCGAGGTGTTCAACGAGGATGCGGCATCAGATGCCTGGCAAGACACACTGGACTTTTTTGACGAGTCCCTACGGTAGTAGCGTCCGAACACTTTGGAAATTACAGCAGATCTTTTTTTGGCTCAGTGGGCGGCAGGTATGGCTGCCGTTTGCTGGGTAGTACAACGACAACGCAGAGTCTCATCTGGCTACGGGTGGGTAGTCGGGGCACTTGTTGCCCCGCTTGCCTTTTTCGCGTGGGGCGCAGCAGGCGCTGATGAGCCTCTTCTTCTTCTTAGTGCGGGGCTGTCGATAGTCGGGGTTTTTGTCTCGATGCTGCAGCACCGGAGTGCCCCGGAACGAGCCCGCCGGCATCAGGCTTTTTTCACCGCTCTCGCCGGAGTTTCCGGACTGCTTGCGGTGACCGCGATGGGGATACGTGATGCTGATCCTGCCTGGCTTGGCGCTCTACGCGCGCTGAGCGGTGCTGCTGCGCTCGGTGCCGTGACAGATGCGATGGTGCTTGGTCATTGGTATCTTGTCGAGCCGAAGCTCCCAAAGCGGATTATCCGGCGCTTGAGTGTTGTGGCGGGAGCGACGTTGCTTGTCGACATGGGTGCGATGGGTCTTCCCCCGGTTTCTGTTTTTTCGGCGTTTTCAGATGGGGATTCTCTGACTGCAGCGGCTTGGATCATGTGCTCTTTCTTCGCTGTTTTCTTGATTTTTCTCACGGTGAAGGCGCTTGACACTCCGGGTTACGCGTCGGTGATGGCTGCCACGGGTTTGTCGTATGTGGCGACTATGGTGGCTTTTGCCTCTGTGGTGGCGTCTCGTCTGGCTATTGCGTAAATTCTGGGTTTTTGTTTCCGGCCCATGCGTGTTTTTTTCATACTGTCGAGCACATTGTTGTCGCGCGCATTTTCTGTGTGAAACCTGTTTTTCGATGCTATCTTGCTTGTCTTTTTCTTCTTTTACACATAGGCCATATTTTGTGAGGGATCCATGTTTGAGGAGGTGGAGATGGATATGCTGAGGGACTCTCTGCGCGAAAGCGGTCTTGTGGAAAGACGCACTGAGCGCCTGTGATTTCTGCGTCTTGTGTGACAGTGCTTGTTGTAGCGTGTCGCGAATGGGCGTGTTTTTCTTGGAGCGCGTTGTTGGTGAAGGGAGGAAAAGATCGGAGCCATATGAACGAACAGGGGTGCCGAAAAGACGATACAGGTGGAGAGGAGGAGCACTTTCCTCGGTGGGCCTTGCAATGGATCGAGGATGAACGAACGCGCTGGCGCTCGTCTCATATGGGTGGAAATAGGGATGTGCTGCGGTATCAGGCGAGGACGTGCTGGAACGCGGAGCGGATGGCACGGGAACTCAATGTGGCAGTTGAGCAGATTTTGTTGTGGCAAAGAACACGTGGCCCTGTGAATTGTCCGTTGCCACGGGTTTTGGAGGTTCCTGAAGAGATTGGGCCACTCTGGTTGGCTTCCTGGGCCCAGCTTTGGATAGGCAGGTGGCGTCAGGAACAAGCAGCTGCTGCCAAAGTGGGCATCGTGCGGGCCAGACAAAAACGTCCTAGGAACTCGCGGCCACAGGTCGTCGCAGGCAAAGATCTGATGGCACCGGGCGAAGTCGCCGATCTTACCCAGCTTCCCCTTCGCTTGGTGCGGGAATGGGCAGAGCGAGGATCACCATGCCCTCCGCTTGATATTTCTCAAGAGAAGGCACCAGGACACGGCTATTGGTATCGCAGCACGATTGGCCCTTGGTTATGTGGCTGGTTTGCCGCGCAAGCAGCAAAAAGAGAAAAGAGGGTGGCCACGCAGGCTGCTCCTGTCTGCTTGTCTCCGATACACAGTGCGCGAGGGGGAACAGGAAAGGCGACAGTTGACCTCTATGAGCGGATAAAACAGGATTTTGCAGGGCTTGGTGAGGACACTGTTCCGACAGATCTGGCAAGACTCGCAGATGCGTATCCTCTCATGCTTGCGCATGCAGGCCATCTTGGGGAATTGCCTGTGTGGCTGGTAGATGCGGCAGATTGCCTTATTTCTGCGGGTTTCTGGCATGCCTTCAACATCGGGACGTCAGATATGCCTTCTGGTGGGCCTGCGGCGGTTTTTGCCCAAGGATTGCGAGGGGTGTGGCATATACGGTCGAATATGCTGGCAACAGCTTACGCAGAATTTTCAGAAGCAATGCGGTTTCCTTTACTACCCGCACCAGCGCGTGATCTTTTGCGTCTGCAGCGGGGACGGGCCCTGTGTCTGATGGCGAACTGGAGGACTGCCTTCTACGAGTATCAGATTTTGGCAAGAGAAAAAGGCCCTTATGCCCGTCAGGCACGCTGCTCTTTAGCCGAGTTCTATCGGGCTGCGGGGCGTTTTCGTGAAGCAGTCGACATTATGCCGGGAGCAGATGAGATGCGGGGCATCGGTCTGAACCGGGCTGCTGTGCTTTCTACTGTTTTCCGGGAGAACGCGCTTTTTACTGAGGGTGTGGCACTTGCGTATGCCGGGATGCGCGAAGCAGAAGTTTGGGGGAGCGAAGGAGGCGTTGCCGAGATCGAGAGTAACCTTGCCTGGTCTTTGTGCTGGGTGCGGCCAAAAGAAGCAATTGTTTGCGCGCGTCATGTTCTGGAAGTAAGTTCCCGCCTCGGGAATGAGATCGATGTGCAACGCGCGTATGTTGCCCTGGCGATTGCCCAAGTAGGAAACGCCCCAGTTGAGACGGTGCAGTCCTCTTTATTGGCAGCAGAAGATCTTGCAAGATCGAAAGGGGATCGGACCGGAGAACTTTTGGCGGTCTGGGGATGTCTCTGGTTTGCTGCCGTGAAGGAGGACAAAGAAGAATTTGTTCGGAAGTTCGCCCAACTTGAAGATCTTTCTTTTGCGGTAAGCGCTTATCAATATTTTCTTGACATTGCGCGTGCCTGGGCCTGGTCACCCGGTTACAGCAAAGAGGGAAAGCGTCATGCTGCTCGCTGGCAATGGCTTGATAGTGCCGAAGACGCCCTTCGCCGCTGGCGTTGCGTTTTGGACCGTCGGAAGGCGCTTGCGAGAGCCGGCGGAGTCCTGGAACAGGGCTAAAACCGGGGCAACAACAGATCGCTTTTCGGAAATGCAGGCGAGCGTGTGCTCGTACCCAAACCCAAATCGGAACCGTACCTGTCGCAGCTTGGTCTGTGGGCAGCTTTGGTCTTGTGGAAGGCAGCGTGGCGGCTTCCGCACACGGGCTTTCAGGAGATATCCAAGAGACGGGCGAGGTCTTCTTTCAAGTCGGTGTTGGTTTCGTCGCGGTGTGCTCTGCGCAAAGCGAGAGAGGCTTCTGCAGGCCAGTTTGAGCGTTCCCAACTTGTAATAATGTCGAGTGCTTGCCGCCGGCAAGAGGCGAGAGGGCTTTGCAGGGCAACCCAGAGAAAATCCCATAGTTCCTCGGGGGGAAAACCCGAAGAACGGCTGCTTTTCTGAAGGATTGTCTCAAGCGCTCGGGACAACCGGATGTCTTCTCCGATTCCGCTTGTCAGTGGACTTTGCGTTGCCTCTTTTTCGGAGGAGGCTACCGGTAGGGGAAGAGGCAGGTATTCGCGTGCCAAATCCAGGACAGTGACCTGTTTCTCGAGATTGCTCTGGTCGAGAATTGCGTTCCAGCTCTCCCAGCGTAGCGGGTCTGCTTTCAGACGTTCTCGATGCGCGTCTGTTGTGTCTATCCCAAGCGCAAAAGCTGCCCTGCACGCGAGAGTGAACTCTTGTTCGTTTCTTGTCCGAAGTTTTTGCCTTACCAAATGTGTCCAGTCAGAGCGTTCCAGAATACGAGAGAGGTCTTCCACAGTGTTCTGGAGTATTTCTGCTGACCACCCGTGTTCTTTTTGCACAGCACGTGTGGCCCGTGGCGACGCAAAAAACCCGTGCAGGGAATGGGCGGCAACAAAATTGGGAAGGGTGGGGGGTTGTTGTGCCACATGACGTGTGTAGGCGATCACGGCTGCTGCCGATTCGGCGTAGTCGCTAATTTCTTCCGCGGGACCGCCAGAGAGCAGGGCATCCAGGATCTCTCCTGCTGCATGCAAAAGATCATCGTCGATGTCTGTTTGTTTCAGCTCTTTTGCGAGTTTTCCTGTGGTGGCGGCGATGTAAGCCAGGTATTCGGGCATGATCTTGTTGCGGAAACCTTCCCGCAAGATCCAGGCTTGGATTTCGTGATTTTGTGTGCCGGCAAGCTGTTCGACTGTGTGGATGCGTCCCCAGCCGTGCACCGCTTGGGCCATTTCCCATAGGTCCTGTTCTGGCTGTGCAGAAAGGCTTTCTACGGCGACGGCTGCGAAGAAAGTGAGTTCTTCGTGTCTGCCAAGTGTTTTACAGAGAGCGACTTCTTCTTCTCCTTCGAAGAGGCCGAGTAAAACGATGCCAAGCTTGGCCGGCTCTCTGTCGGGTGACATCGTCGCGAGCCAGTGTGCAAGCTGATACAACCGGTTCGGCCGCATTTTTCGATCTGCCAGGACCGCTTCGATCAGTGGGTCGACATAGGAGATTAACGGGACGTTTTTCACTGTTTCGTACAGTGCAGAGAATGCGACGGGGGTGGGGCGAGTCCCTGTCATCTGGCGTAGGGTGAAGCCGACTGCGTCGATTTGTTCTTCGTCTGGTTCTGGTGTTTCCTGATGGACATGGGCGCCTTCCACGGACCCAGGAGGCCATTCGTCGGGGGAGAGTTGCCAGGGGCTTGTCTGTTCCTTTTCATCGGGGAGATCTTCTCCTCCTGGCAAGAGTCCAGGTCCTGTCGAAGGGAGATGCTGTTGAATGTGTTTGAGGATGGACGTCCGTCCTTTGAATGGAGCGGTCATCCCTTTCAGGGGCCATTGGTCAATAGGTATTGTCATCTCGATGCTTCGAGGAAGTCGATGGCAGTACTCGTTGTGAGAGGAGGAGAAGATTCTTCTCCAGGCATGTCTTTGCGCCCTATCACAAGGCCGACGCCGATGCTGTTGAGGTGGCAGAGTACAATAGCAGCTTCTTCATACCAACCCCACGGCTGAGGGAGGTCAGGGGTCTTTTCGGTTCCTGCTTCGAGGGCATCGATGAACTGCCGGTAATAGTCGGCCCATAAATAGTCTGGGAGTAACCGGCTGATCGCGATGCGAAAGCCTGATTGGGTCAGGAGAAGTTCGTAATCGGCCATGCTGCATACTTCGTTGCCGAGCACGCGGCTCACCGTTGGTTCGGGGGTGTCGCGTTTCCAAACTGCACCGTAGATGGCAAGATGACCTCCGTACCGGAGTACTCGATAGGATTCTTGCACTGGAATGTGCATGGCCTTGGTGCGGTCTAAAACAGAACCCGCGAGGACGAGGTCGAAAGATGCGGTGGAATGCCGGAACTTTTTTGTGCAGTTGAGGACTGAAGTGTGAATAAGAGATTCGAGTCGTAAAGACAAAACCCGTTTTTGTAGACGCTCAAGTTTTTCGGTGTTTATATCCGTTGCGACCACGCGGCATTGACGCGTTTCTGCCAAGTGAATGGCTGCGATGCCGTGTCCTGCTCCTAATTCGAGGACTCGGTGTTTGGGGTTTGCTCCTGTGATTTCCGCGACGCGTTCCACGGCATAGCGTCCTCCAGGACCCAGGTTTTCCACGTCGAACTTGATAGTCACGCTGTTAATCGTATCGTTCGGTCGGAGTGTCGGTCGCACTGACGGCGTTGTGTGCGGGTTTTTTGTTGAGATTTCTTTCTCGTCTCAGGCTTGTTTTGCCTGCTTATCCTTATTTCTTTTTTCCTTTTTACGCAAAAAAGGAAAAAAGTAGCTACTGGACATCTTTTTTCTGGCGACTTCACCAGGCGTAGTGTACTCGTCGAAGAGCGGTTCCGGGGATATGGGTTGGTGGGCAGAAGTGCTGGAGGAATACCCGCATGCAAACTGTTTTTTCGGTGTCTTTTTTCAAGGGTCGGCCTGGCGGTGAGGTCAGAAATTTTTTGCTGTTTTCTGTTTTCATGGGGCAGTGGGGTGTGGGAGCAGAAAAGGCAATACTTTTCGCATCTGCTATGTGCATATCTGTCGTAAATTGCATGCAACAGGAGCCTAGGCGGAATTTGACGTTTTGGTTTTTCTGCAGAAGAGCCATAATGGCAGGGGAAAACAGAGTGATCTGTTCGGGGCAGACGCTGGAAGATGAGGGCCATTGCCGTGAAAGTGTACACAGGGACAGGAGATGACGGCACGACTGGTTTGCTGTACGGTGGGCGGGTGGCAAAGAGTGCCGATGCTCCGGAAGCATATGGGGCTGTCGACGAAGCGGTGTCAGCGCTCGGACTGGCGCGGGCTGAGGCTGGAGTGGCGGGGAAAGAAGATGCTCTCTTGCTGCGTTTGCAGCGGGAGCTTTTTGTTGTGGGAGCAGAACTGGCAACAGCTCCTGAGAACCGCGCGAAACTCACGGATGGTGTTTCGCGTGTTGGCGTTCAGATGTGTGAGGCCCTCAAGAATGACCTTGATGAGCATGAGAAGCGTCTTCCTGAGTTGCGTGATTTTGTTTTGCCTGGGGAGAATCGGTTCGCTGCGGCGCTTGACATGGCTCGTTCTGTGATCCGACGAGCTGAGCGGCGTTGTGTTGGTCTTTTCGCAGCGGGAACTCTGGAGAATCCACAGCTCTTGCAGTATCTCAACCGTTTGAGTGACCTTGTGTTCCTGATGGCGCGTGATGCTGAGGAGAATATCCGTACTGTGCGGGAGGAATAATACCTTTCGCGGTTATTGGCGCAGTATGTTTGTGCAGTCGGGGGTGTCGAAGTGGCAGCGTTTTTTTGGATTTTTCTCTTTGGCCAGGTTGTCGTTTTTCTGGGACTGCTTGACTGTGGAAGGGCGGGTTTCACATGCCATTTTTCCCAGGGAAAGGGAAAAAGAGAGAGTTGTTGATTCCTGCGTGAAGTTGGTGGTTTCTGCCCCTGCATGCTGCATGTTTACTTTTTTCGTTTTCTGATATGAAAAGGCTATGTGAGGAGACGCTTGTGATTACTGTGACCATACCTGATGAAAATGTGCTGGATGTTTCTGCCGATATTCTGGTGGTCGGCGCTTTTGAAAATGAGGATGCTTGCGTTCTCACTTCTTCTGCTGTCGCGGTTGATGAAGCGATGACTGCTGGTTTGTTGAGTTTTTTGCATGCCACTGGATTTGAGGCAAAGATAGGAAAGGTTTCCTTGCTTCCTACCGGAGGTGCTATCGCAGTACCCCTTGTGGCTGTTGTCGGACTCGGGAAAGAGGACGACTTCACCGCTGAGACACTGCGGCGGGTGTCGGGAATAGTGGCCTCTGCCACCGAAAAACACCAGGTGGTGGCTTCTGCACTTGCCGTAGTTTTGCCGGACGATGCAGCTGCGGCAACGCGCGCGATGACAGAAGGTTTTCTTCTTGGTTCGTACAAGTATGAGGTCTATAAAACGGACTCGACTGGCAACAAAACCGAGACATTGCGCTTGATTGGCGGCGATGCCGCGGGTTTGCATGATGGGCTTCTCCGGGCGAAAGGCACAATACTCGCACGTGACCTGGCGAATCAGCCTGCAGGAGATCTCTTTCCCGCAGCTTTGGCGGAGCGGGCGCACGCAGCCGCAGAATCAGGGGGTTTGCACTGCGAAGTCTGGGATCTTCCAAAGATCAAAAGCGAAAAATTGGGTGGGATTGAGTCGGTAGGACGTGGAAGTGAGCAACCCCCTCGTCTTATCAAGATGGTGTACGTTCCTGAAGACACTCCGTCCGGTACTCTTGCCCTGGTCGGAAAGGGCATTACTTTCGATTCCGGAGGTCTTTCCCTGAAGACCCCGGACGGCATGATCACCATGAAAACCGATATGAGCGGGGCTGCCGCGGTGATTGGCGTGATGTCAGTTGTGGCCGATCTGGCGCCTTCTTGCAAGGTCACGGCCTATGTGGCGTCTGCCGAAAACATGCCGAGTGGAAAAGCGATCCGGCCTGGCGACGTCCTTACTGCGCGGAATGGGAAAACAATCGAGGTTTTGAACACCGATGCCGAGGGACGACTTGTCCTGGCAGATGCCTTGAGTCTTGCCGCCGAGGAAAACCCTGATGCAATTATCGATCTTGCCACGCTGACCGGCGCGTGCATGGTGGCATTGGGAGAGAATTATGCCGGCCTGTTCTCCAACAATGAGGATCTTGTTGCGGCGCTCGAAACTGCCTCAGAGGTTTCGGGTGAGCACCTCTGGCAGCTGCCTCTGGTGAAGGAGTACCGGAGTCAGCTTGATAGTGACATTGCTGATGTAAAAAATGTGGGAAAGCGGTATGGTGGCGCTATTACAGCGGCCCTCTTCCTCCAAGAATTTGTTGGGGATGCGCGATGGGCACATATCGATATTGCAGGTCCTGCTCGTGTTGATGGTGGAGACGGCTACATCACGAAGGGGGCAAGCGGCTTCGGGGTGCGTATTGTGCTTGATCTCATCAAGAATTTCTCATTGTCCCAAGTGTGATGCCGGCAATGTTGCAGCTGTATTTTTGCTTTTGCTGCCGCTTTGCTGCCATAAGCCGGTGGTGAAGAGGACACGCATGAGAGACGGGACATGGCTTGTGATACAGTGCCGTCTTCTCTCGCGTGAGTTTTCCCGCCTTCTCCGCCGACTTGCGGCTTGCTACCTGCGAGAGCAGGGTGGGAGGCACACAGGAACTCAGGTTGCAGAGGCCTTCATGTTCGGGGCGATGCAGTATTGGTCATAGTCGATCAGTTCGACTTTCGCGTTTTCCCCGCAGGTTGGGCAGTCAGGATCATTGCGTAATTTCAACTTGCGAAATGACATGTCAAGCGTGTCGATGGTGAGGAGGCGTCCGACCAAAGGGTCGCCTATACCGAGAAGGATTTTCAGAGCCTCCAACGCCTGCAGACTTCCGATGATGCCGGGGAGAACACCGAGCACGCCTGCTTCTGCACAGCTTGGCGCAAGTTCCGGAGGGGGTGGTTGGTGGTAAAGGCAGCGGTAGCATGGCCCTTGACCTGGCCAAAAGACAGAAACCTGGCCTTCGAAGCGGAAAATGGACCCGTGAACAACTGGTTTTTGCAGTATGATTGAAGCATCATTCACGAGGTAACGTGTGGGGAAGTTGTCGCAGCCGTCCACGATCACGTCGTACTTTTCCATCAAGTCCATCACGTTTGCTGACGAAAGACGCACCGGATATGTGGATACTTCGATATCGGGGTTGAGGTTCGCGAGTGCCCTCTTTGCCGAATCCACTTTGAGTTCTCCGACCGTGGTTTCATTATGCATAATCTGACGTTGCAGGTTTGAGGAGTCCACAATATCGAAATCCACGATACCGAGACGTCCTACTCCCGCTGCGGCGAGATAGAGGGCGGCAGGAGAGCCAAGTCCCCCTGCTCCAAGAAGTAAAATGCTGGAGTCCAATAGCTTGAGTTGTCCGGTTTCGCCGATTTCAGGCATGAGGATATGCCGGGAATAACGGTTGCGTTGTTCAGGGGAAAGTGCGCGTGGGACCTGGAATTTCCCCCCTTTGTCTTTCCAACCATTGAACCCGGTCGTGAGACTTGCGACTTTGGAGTAACCCAAGTCTTGCAGAGATTTCGCGGCAAGTGCTGAACGTGTACCTCCGGCGCAGTACACCACAAGTTGTGTGTTTTTGTCGGGGATTTTTTGTTCGGCTTGCAGTTCTAAATATCCCCGAGGAATGTGCAGCGCGCCATCAATTGCTCCGTTTTCGTATTCGTCAGCTTCGCGAACATCGAGCCAGATTGTGGCAGGTTCCGTGCGAAGGCGATTTTGCCCTGTTTCGAAGTCTATTTCTGTGATGTTTGCTTTGGTGTGGGAGAGGAGTTCGCGAAAAGTGGACATAGGATCCGAGTCTTCCTAGTGGAAAGAGGAAACGTTTTATAGAACACAAAAAGAGCAGCGATATTTCCTGCGGCATTGTGAATATGTAGAGAATGCTTTTTGGTCTGAAAGAAATTTGCGCCCAATCCTACTGTGCCGGCTGTGTAGAGGACTGTGCCGAGCACACGGAGAGGCCTCCCTGCCCTTCTGTTCTGTCGATTTTTTTTCGGGAGGAGAAAGAACGAGCGGGTGGATGGGTGTCAGGTTTTTTTTTTGTTGTTGTGGGCTATCCTGCCTGCGGTCATGTAGATAAAAATAATGAAGCGCAGATCTTTTTTCCCCCGACAATTTGCCGATTTGGTTTCAGGACTTTTCTCTGGCCCGAGTCTCTCGGGGAGACATTTGTTGACTGGCTGAAAATTCATTTCAGAAAGGGCAAAAAAAGAGAGAATCTGACTGGGCAAATGGAAGAAGGCGAGGAAACAGGATGAACAAGATATATATGTTGGGGGTGCGAGAGCGAGAGCGAGAGTGAGAGCGAGAGTGAGAGTGAGAGGAAAGGGAATAGATCGGTGGCTTCAATAGCTATTTCGCATGAAAAATAACTATTGTTGGAATTGTTTTCTGCGAGAATGCAAGATGTTTTTTTTGCATATTGGGATTTCTCGGTTTGAAAATATCTGGTGTGATCTGATGGTAGAGGAAGGAGATTTCTCGTAAGCAGAATTGAAAATATTCGAGTGAGATTTCAAGATTGGCATTGTTTATGTCGATTGGGATGGGCGAGGTTGCACATTGCGTGCAACACATAGGGGTGCTGGAGGGTGCTGCTCCCGCATTGCGGGTAGTGGTTGCATGTCAGCCGCGAAATTTTGTCTAGGATGGTCGAATGTCGAGGACTACAAAATCTAAACCGAAGATCGTTGCCAAAAAGGCAGCGAGCGTGCCCGAGTCTGTTGAACGTATTGACGGACGGACTGCTCGCGCGGCCCGTACGCGTGAGTCTGTTATTGAATCAACAACACGTCTCATGAATGCTGGGGACTTGCGCCCCACTGCGCCTCGTATTGCCGAGGAAGCGGGAGTGTCATTACGGTCTGTGTTCCAGCACTTTCGTGACCTGAATACACTATTCACGACGGCAGCGTCACGCCATTTTGAACGAATGGCTGAACAGGCCGAAGAGCCTCTCTACGAGGGACTTTGGGAAGAGCGAGTGCGGGCTCTGGTCCGTCACCGGGCAGTCTATTGGGAATCGATTGCCAACGTTGCGCGCGCTGCTGAATTGCAAGAGCCATTTTCCGAGTCAGTCCAAGCGCTTTTGAAGGCGAACCGCAAGAAGGCTCGAGAAGGAATCGCTCGAGTATTCGCTCCAGAACTCAAAGAACTTGAAGCTTCTGTGAGAAAAGACACGCTGGATGCTCTTGAGCTGGTCTCTGGTTGGTCGACCTGGGATACAATGCGCACAACACAGCGTATGTCAAAGGCGCGTGCAGAGGCAGTCATGGCAAAGCTCCTGAGTTCACTGTTCGCGGCTGTTTCCGAATAAGCCGTACGACAAAATATGAGGCGCAACACTCGTTCATGCTGAATGGTTTCCAGCATGAAACATTCCTGAGATCAGTGTGGAATCTTTTTTCTCACTTTTTTCACAAGTTCTGGAAGAAGTGTGCCACTTTTTCCCTGGATGATGTGTGTGGCGATGCCGTCCATTTCGGTCGGTTCTGCATTTAAAATGATGAGATATCCGCCTTTTTGGGTGACTTCTAAAGGTATATAGGCTGCGGGAGTCACGCTTAAGGTAGAACCAATGGCAAAACAGAGATCTGCTCTTGCTGCTTCCGCAAAGGCGCGGTCGAGGACCTCTGCCCGCAAGTTCTGGCCAAAAGAGATCGTTGCCACCTTTAATATTCCGCTACAAGAGAAGCATGCAGGGTCTTCGTCGCCGGCGTCTACGCGGGCGAGGGTGCGCTCGATCTTGTCGCGTGCTCCGCAGCTCAGGCACTCTGTCTCTCGCAGTGTGCCGTGCAACTCTATGACGTCTGTGGAGCCGGCTTTCTGGTGCAGGCCATCGATGTTCTGCGTCACGACTATTGGGCAGATTCCCATTTTTTCGAGTTCTGCGATCGCGATATGCGTAGGGTTTGGCGCTGCTTGCCAGATTTTGTTGCCAAAACGCATTTTCCAAGACTGTTTGCGGATCTCGGGGTCTGATACGTAATTCTGAAAAGTGAAAAGTTTGGGATCGACTTTTTTCCAGAGTCCCTGTGGGCCGCGAAAATCGGGAATTCCAGATTCTGTGGAGACTCCTGCACCAGTAAATAGAAGAGTTCTTTTTGCGGTGCTGAGCAATTCGGCGACCTGGTTGAGGATTTTGATGGTGTGCGTGTCCATATGTCGAGCATGCCATACCTTGCTTGTGGATTGTTTGTTTGCGTGCAGTAAGTGGTGATTACCCTGTTTCAGTGGAAGGTTTCTTGAGCTTTGCGGCTGATGCTGCTGTCTCTCTGCCGCAGAGAGACAGCAGCTGGAATTTTTGCCCGAAGTTGACAGGTACATGTGCTGTGTCTTGCTGGTCTTTTGTGCAGATTTTTGCAGCGGTATGTTTTCGCGGTTCGGTGTTTTCGGGTGCAGGGGCGGTTGTTTTCCATGACGCACCTGTGAGGTGTACCAGACAAAAAGAGAAGCAGGCCGCGCTCTGTGGGCTTGCGGGAGCGATTGGACGCCCTGGGTTTGCGGGAGGATTGTCTGGGAATAGCGAGTATGCGCTCGGTTGTGTGTGGGCTGCTTGGAGATGTCTGGTATGAAAGAGGAGGCTCTCTCTTCGTTCCAGTTTTTTAGTGGTTCCGGTTTTTCCGCCTGGCTATTTGGCTTACTCTCTTTGAGAAAGAAGCTTTATAACTCTGGTATTTGCCGTCTTTGTAGGTTGCAGAAGGATTTTTCGGTATTCATGCCTTTGGGTGTTTTCCCCTTCTTTCGCGCGTGTTGTTGGCTTTTGCCGTTCGTGTTGTTCCCTCTGTGTTATTGGGTTACTGTCGGTTCGTATGTGGAACAGGAGAAAAAGAGTGGGCAGGCGGAGAAGAAGTTAGGCTTTGCTTGAAGCTTCCACACGAGCAACGGCTTCTACCTTGAGTCGTTTGAGATATTCCCCCAATTGGTCTGAGTCGATGCGCCAAATCCCGCGTTTGCCAATTTTTAACCCTGGGAGTTCGTTGTTTCGGAGCAGCGTGTAGACCTGCGCGACGTTGACGTTGAGGATTTCAGCGACATCGTCGGGGGAGAGAAGCGGTTGATATGTCATCTGTCGCACCTTGATCTGGTGTTGCTGTCATTTTGTCGAGATAGACCTGTCTCTGGAACCATGTGCGGCGCACAAGGAAAAGTCTGAGATGGTTTGCGATCTTGAGACTATGCGAGAGAGCGCCTATATCTTGGAGAGAGTAGCAGTGGGTATGGTTGGGTTTATGACGTTTCCTGTGAGATGAATGTTTTTGGTGCCTTTGAGGTAAAGGTTTTTCTCGGTAAAAAACATCTTTTGCTCTCTACGTGTGGGGTGTTCTTCTCTCCTGTGTTGCATGAGTTGTGAAAGGAGTTGTCTGGGAATTGAATAAGGAGAACTTCGAGCAGAATTCCTCTGGAAGAATGATTTGTACGATTTTTTTCGTTGGTTTTTTTCTTTTGTCCTGTCACGTGTACAGGACGGCTAGGGTTTTCTGTAGCGGACTTCTCGTTGGCCTTTCGTCGGGAGTCTCTGGCGGGGATCGTGAGAACAGTCGGGGTGAGAAAGAAGAGGACGGAGCGTTTGGCGTTCCCCCTTATCCGGATTGGTGATCTCCTTCAAGTCCTGTTCCCGCTAGCCTATTGGGCCGGCCCAGTGAGAGGATTTTTGTGTCTGTCGACCAACGCTTGCTCGATATTCTTGTGTGCCCAGAATCGCATGCTCCGCTTTTGTACTTTGCAGAAGAAGACTTCCTCTTTTGCCAGGAGACCAAACGAAAATATCCCGTACGAGAGAATATTCCAATCATGCTGATTGAGGAGTCAGAACTTGCGACGGAGGAAGAAGCCGCTCGTCTTCTGGCCCTGGCAGAGGAGCGAGGGATCGTTCCTCTCGCGTGACGGCTTTTTTTGGGGTCCTCTTCCTCGTGGAATGCCGTTTCTTATGAGATTGATCCCTTCTCTTTTCTCCGGGGAAGCGGGTCCGGGGGCGGCGGCCCCGCCGCGGTGCGCGCGCGTGATGGTTGCTTCTCAGGCTCTATATGCGGCTCTGAGGCATACTCAGGCTTCCATGGGGCGCGGGAGATCTCTCTACAAGGCCGGCGGTCCGGTTCCTGAAGGCGCTCAGGCTAAGAAGGCGGCTCCAAGGCGCTTTGCGAGGCTGTCGGCGATTGGTCGGTGAGGCCAATGGAGATGCTTATCCACTTCTCTCTGGAAAAGGGAGAGAAGGTCCGACTATTGCTCGCATCGTCGGGAAGAAGATCGGGCAAAGACGATTCGGGGAAAACTTCCATTTTATTGAGAAGACTGGTTTCGGGGAGAAGGTCTGCCCGGATTTCTGCTCTCACATAAGTCGGTAGTCCTGTTTGGTTAAGACAGATGCCTGTGAGAACAATCGACTGGGGTGCGACTGCCGATCGAGGCCACTCAATGCAGGTAGAAGGCTGCTTGTTGATTGTGTGTTTTGATGTTTTCACGCTGCCTGGTTGGGCTTGTTCCGCTTCTCGCGCGGTCATCAGGCCAGTCGCAGCCAGCAGGGTACTGCCAAGTGGGATCGGCAGCACACTATTGGCGATGAGAGGCAGTTTGGTGTCTTGCGTATCGCATTGCCAGCTTCCAATGGACGACCTGGTACATTGGGCGGTTGGTTCGATGTTTTGCATGAGATCTGGAGTGAGTATCTCGTGCAAGGTCCAAGACTTGCTTCCATCGGGATAGGTGGTGAGGATTGATTGCCGGCCGTTGTAGTTTGTGACCTTGCTTTGGAGAATCAGTGGGGGGAAAATCGTATAGGTGGCGGTGTATTCAGTACTGACCGTTGCGAGCAGGATTGAGGCGAGCTCTATTTCAGACGGTGCCCCGTTCAAAGTGAACTGGAATCCTTGTTCGATTGCGAGTGCGAGAGGGTCCCTTCCTCCGTTTCTCCCACGGGTGAGGCCTGCGACGAAGTTTCCCGGTCGCACAATCTTGAGCGGATCGCTTCCGCCGGATGTGCCGCGTGCGAGGTCCTGTGTGGGATCCGGACGGGAGGTGATGCCATAAGGATTACCGGAGTCAGGCGTCCTGTTTGCCGACGTGTTGGTGTCGCGGGGGATGCGGGAGGTGCTGTCTGTATTGGGTGAGGCACATCCAGCGAGTAGTACGGTGAAGACAGTGGCGGCGAGCTTGGCGCGAAGTCTGCAGCTTGAGCTGGGAGTTGTGGCCCCTGATGTTTCTTGCTGTCGCTGGGCGCGGTGAGCGGAGGAGCGAGTACGCATTTCCTCAGGATTCGACGGCGCATTCTGCTCTTCCTGTCGGGTCCTGGTCTTCTTTTGGCTGTGGGGTGAAAACTTTTTCTCCTCAGCCTGCAGGGGCCTGTGGGGGTTCGTGGGGGGCAGTGTCTGGGGGGTAGTGAGGGGGCGGTGTCTCGGGAGGAGGCTGAGGAAGAGGGGCGATATTGTGTGGTTTGAGGGGAATAGTGGACGCTCCTGTGCGTGTGCCAAAGTGCGTGCACATTTCCGAACGCTGCTGAACGCGTGTTGTGAGGAGATCTCGTAATATTTCTCTGCGGCGTGTGCTCGCGTACTTGGAAGAATGGTGAAAAACGAGATCCAGCGTGAGCATTGTACGGCTTGGTCCTGTTGTTGTGCAGGTAAAGTTGAGTGTGGCCTTCTTGGAGCGTACCGAGAAAGCTTCGTGCCCTGTACGAGGCAGCACAGTCCAGCCGTTCGCGGATGTGCCAGGCTGCAGGGTGATCCCGGCGCTATGTGCAGCACGAGTTTCCTGTGGGGGCTGAGCGTGCGATGCCGGCGTGTTTTTGGCGCGAAGTGTATGCGGGGAGAGCGGAGAGGGCGGGCCCGCTCCGAGGAGACGGAAAAGCAAGCGGTCTCGATGCCGGACTGGGCCGAACAAGAAGGCAGTCATACCGCGTTGCACATTGTGGAGGGAGGCTTCGATGGAGATGGTTGCTGTGTTGCTGTGTTGTTGCTTGCGCACATTCTTTATGCTATCGACGTTTGCAGATAAGACCGCGATTGGGAACCCACTCGCAACATTGCCGGTTTGGCAGACAGAAGTTGCGGTTTGAGGATTCTTCTTGGGAAGAATTTTTTGGAGGTGGACGAGATCCCTTTTCTGCCTCGTCTTCAGCAGAGACCGGAAAGTCTTCGATGAGCGCTAATGCGATCTGCCCGGAAGACTCTGGAATATTTTTGGCTTTTGTTCGCTCTCGCCAGGGAGCAGTGATCTCGCGATGTTCCTGATAGAGGCTGTTTACCTTTGTCGCATGTGCCACAAGCGACGTGTACCAGTCATTAAGTTCCGAGACTCTTGTGTTGAAGAGATCTGCATTGTCTGTCAGGAAAGCGTCTTTTGCTTCTCCTGCGGGGGCAAAAAAAACATCGGCTTTCGCAAGCGTCTGTTCGTATCCGTTAAATAAATCAGTGCGGAGTTGGCCAAGGCGAGGATCAGTCGCCCTGTCGATGATTGCCTGCATTTCAATCAGCTGTTTTTCTCTCCACGCAAGCCGTTTTTCGGCATTGGCAAGATCGTCTTTTGTGTTGCCGGACATCAGGATGCTGCTGAGAAGTGCTGCCATGCAAATGGCAAATGCCGAGAGTAGAAAGACGGGAAAGATGAGCTGTGTTTTGCGTTTTTTCTTTGGGCTGAACTCTTGGAAAGGGTCATCGAGGAGAGAGAGGTGCGGGGTGTCGAGAATGACAGTTTCTGTCGTTTCAGTCTCGTTCACTGTGCACTCTTTTGCGTTGGCTTGCTGTCTGTGCCGTCAGGGTCGTCGAGTTCTGCAGGAGTTTCGTTTTTGGTGTTGGCAGCCCCAATGGAAGCGCGGAATTCAGTGGAAATTTCTCGCCCATTTTTCAGAAGACGTGTTACGGCGGTTGCGATCGCAGTATCGGCACTTGTTTCGTCGCCTGCTGCTTCCGCTTTTATTGCTCCGCCCATCAACTCCATATATTGTTCGAGCAAGCTCACGAGAATGGCATGCTGTTGCGTGATTTCGGCGATCTCGCGTTCTTTATCCTCGCGGTTTTCGTCGACTGCTTCTGCTGCAACGAGTTTGGTGGCGAGTTCTCTTTCGAGCACGCGCGTACGGATGGCCAATTCATTTGTGGTATCTCTTCTCTCCTGAGTCGTTCGTACATTGTTTATGGAGAGAAAGAGGGAAAGCGGCATTGCTGCCATGAGCGCGATGCTTGCCGCGCGCTTCCATACTGGGCGGATTTCCGCACGAGAAAAAAACGCGCGAAGAAAAGACACCGGGTTTGTTTTCGAACCGGGAGAAATCTCGGTTGGCATAAAATTATCCGGTCGTTGCGCGTAAATGCGACATAATGTTCGGTTTATCTGGTTTTATTGCGGATGACAATGTCTCGCATCTTTAGTAGTGTAGCGTATCGGGAATCGTGACGAATCGTCATGTTTGTCCTGATTGCAGATCGCCGGGTTGCCCTGCCGGATAGAATTCTGTGAGAACCGGATAGAATTCCTTTCTCTTTCCTTCGGCGGGTTGGTTTTTTTCGTATGGGCGTTCCTGCCTTGTCTTGAACATGCCCGGGCGTGACGCTGGGCATGTCGTGTGCCCGCTTGTACTCTCGTCGATGTTTTGATCACTACAGCAGGTCGGTCATATCGGACTGGAGGACAGTCAGTGGAGTTTCTTGAAGCCGCGTGTGAACGTGTCATTATTTTTGATGGAGCGATGGGGACACAGCTCCAGTCCTATGATCTTTCTGTTGAAGACGATTACCGTGGTGCTGAAGGATGCTCCGAAATTCTCTGCCTGACTCGTCCTGACGTGATTCGGGAGATTCACGCCCGGTATTTTGCTGCAGGCGCCGATGTCGTCGAGACAAACAGCTTTGGTGCCAACCATGTGATACTCGATGAGTACGACATGCGCGAGAAGACCTTTGAGTTGAATCGTGTGGCAGCTGTGCTTGCACGAGAAGTGGCCGCAGATTTTTCTTCGCCGGATAAGTCGCGTTATGTCTCTGGGTCGATTGGTCCGGGAACCAAACTTCCTTCTCTGGGCCACACCAGTTTTGCTCTGCTTGAAGAGAGCTGTACAGAGCAAGCTGCCGGCTTACTTGCCGGTGGTGTGGATCTTTTTCAACTTGAGACCTGCCAGGATCTTTTGCAGGTAAAAGCGGGCATTGCCGGAATCTATCGTGCGATGGAAGAGGCAGGTCGCCGTATTCCCGTTTTGGTGCAACTGACGATCGAGCAGACAGGAACCATGCTCCTTGGCACCGAGATCGGGGCTGCGCTCGTGGCGCTTGAGCCCTACGATATCGCTGCGATAGGCCTGAACTGCGCGACAGGTCCGGTGGAGATGGTGGAGCATGTGCGCTATCTCTCTGACTGGTCGCCGCGCTTGATTTCCGTGCTGCCCAATGCCGGATTGCCGCATCTCGAAGGAAGCGAGGCAGTGTATGATTTGCTGCCCGACGAGTTCGTAAAGTGGCAGACCACCTTTGTCAACGATATGGGCGTGAACCTGATAGGTGGATGTTGTGGGACAACTCCCGCGTATATCGAGGCTCTTGCACAGGCCCTTGGCGGAAAGAGCGCGCCGCCCCGTGAAATTCATCCTTGGGTGCCTTCTGTCGCGAGTCTTTATTCCCCGGTCTCCATTGAACAGGAGACCTCTTTTCTTGTTGTGGGAGAGCGTGCCAATGCACAGGGATCCCGCAAGTTCAAGAAGCTGATCGAAGCGCAGGACTGGGACGGCATGGTGACCGTGGGGAAGGAACAGGTCAAAGAAGGCGCCCATATGGTCGACGTGTGTGTCGATGCCACAGGGCGCGACGGCGTCCATGATATGGACCTGCTCGTCTCAAAATTGGCGACTGCTTCCACCCTTCCGCTCATGCTCGATTCCACAGAATGGGAAGTGATTGCGGCGGGTCTTGCCCATGTGGGCGGTCGCCCGGTCATTAATTCTGTGAACCTGGAGGATGGTCCGGCAGGGCGCCCGGCCCACCTGTTTCCTTTGGCAAAGAAGTTTGGTGCTGCTGTTGTTTGCCTGCTTATTGACGAGGAAGGCCAGGCCCGTGATATCGAGTGGAAGATGCGTGTGGCGCACCGTCTCGCTGATCTTGCCCGTCAATACGGGTTACGCAACGAAGACCTCATTTTTGACACCCTGACTTTTCCCCTGAGTACCGGGCAAGAAGATCTGCGCAAAGATGCGCTTGGCACCCTGGAAGCGATCCGTCGTGTCAAGGCTGAGATTCCTGGGGCCCACAGCATCCTGGGTGTCTCCAACATCTCTTTTGGCCTTTCTCCGGCAGCACGTGTGGTGTTGAATTCTGTTTTTCTGCATGAAGCAGTGTCGTATGGCCTTGATGCAGCCATCGTGAACGCCAAAAAAATCTTGCCGCTCCATAAGATTTCGCCAGAACACAAGGCGATTTGTGAGGATCTTGTTTATGACCGTCGAGGGGTCGACGGTTCTGGAGGAGTCCCGGAATATGACCCTTTGAAGGCGCTGTTGGGGACTTTCCAAGATGTGGAAACAACAGTGCTCGACCAGGATGAACTTGCGGATTTGCCGGTAGGGGAGCGTTTGCAGCGCCGCATTGTGGATGGGCTACGTGAGGGACTTGAAGAAGATCTTGTTCTTGGTCTGCAAGAAAAAGATGCTCTGTCCATCGTGAATGACTGGTTACTCGAAGGCATGTCCGTTGTAGGAGAGCTTTTTGGCGCGGGGGAGATGCAGCTTCCTTTTGTGTTGGAGTCTGCAGAAACCATGAAGGCTGCAGTGGCTTACCTTGAACCACACATGGACCGTTCCGCTGCGCAAGCAAGGGGCACCATTGTGCTCGCGACAGTGCGGGGAGATGTGCATGATATCGGAAAAAACCTGGTCGACATTATCTTCACGAATAATGGCTATGACGTGCACAACCTCGGTATTAAACAGCCTCTTGCCCCGATTCTTGCAAAAGCCCGGGAAGTAAATGCCGATGCGATTGGCCTGTCGGGTTTGCTTGTGAAATCGACACTGATCATGCGAGAAAATCTCGCAGAGCTGAACCAGACAGGTGCGCATGACGAGTTCCCCGTTCTGCTGGGCGGAGCTGCTCTTACGCGCCGTTATGTAGAGCAGGATCTGCGTGACTTTTTTGAGGGCAGAGTGTTTTACTGCAGCGATGCCTTTGAGGGTCTTGGTGTCCTGACTGCCTTGCAGAATCCGGAACTGGATGAAGACTTTGGACGGGTTCCAGCGCAAAATCTTGTCTTGCCTGTAGAGGGACAGGCTGCGGGGGATGCTGCCGAAAGCGGAAAAGCGCAAAACGGCAGAACAGAGGAAAGCTCGGGGTCGGTTGCTGTTGGCCCTCTTGCCCCATTGGGGGATACCGACAGGCAAGCTGGGGGTGTAGCCACAGCTGCGGGTGTAGCTGCTCCTCGGGACGGGAGCACTGTTTCTGAGGCCGGAGGAGCCGCACCAGAGTCGCTTGTCGCGTCTGCGCCGTTTGTTTTTTCGACGGAACGCTCTGGGGTCGCACGCGATAATCCAGTTTTTGTTCCGCCTTTTCTGGGATCTCGTGTTATCAAAGGGCTGCCGCTCGACGAGATTGCAAAATGGATAAATGAAACGGCTTTGTTTCGCAATCAGTGGCGGTATGTGCCAGGCCGCACTTCTCCGGAAAAGTACGAAGAAATTTTGCAGAATGAGGCGCGTCCTGCACTCAAGGCCCTGCTCGCACAGACCAGATCGGAACAAGTTCTGCTTCCGACAATTGTGTATGGATATTACAAGACGCGTGCTCATGGGAATGACCTCTTTGTCTGTCATCCCGAAACCGGGGAAGAGTGGCAGCAGCTTTCTTTTCCTCGCCAGCCTGGCGATGACCGGCTCTGTGTGGCGGACTTTGTACGGTCGCGAGGCAGCGGAGAAGATGACTATATCGGCCTTGTGATTGCGACAATGGGAGCAAAAGCCAGTGAAACGGCGGGAGCTCTTTTTGCTGCCGATCGCTATAAGGATTATCTCCACTTGCACGGTTTTTCTGTGGAGATGACGGAAGCACTGATGGAGTACTGGCATTTTCGCATGCGTCAGGAGTGGGGTTTCGTGAACGAGGACGGGACTGGTTTGCCCGCGGTTTTTCGTCAGGGATATCGTGGGGGACGCTATTCGTGGGGGTACCCTGCGTGTCCTGATCTGGCCGAGCAGACTGTCGTCGCCGAGATTTTGCAGCCTGAACGAGTTGGTTTGTCGTTGTCGGACACATGCATGTGGGTGCCGGAGCAGTCGACTGCGGCCATTGTGCTGCACCACCCCGAGGCGAAATACTTTGTAGTGCGTGACCCGGCTACGGGACGTTTGCTGCGTTCGTGACGGGTGGGGCAGGAAGCCAAAGGGAAATGCTTGTGTTCCCCGGCTCTGTCTTTTTTCGTTTGTGCTTGTCGGACTGTGTGCCGGCGCATTGTTCGTATGCGCGTATTTCTGCAGTTGAGAGGGGTGGATTACGGAGAGTCGCGTGACGGGCTTTCTCCTGAAAAACAGGGAGAAAGCCCGCTTTTTGTGTGTTAGTTCTTGCGCCCTTGTTTGTTGGTCGGGCGAATGATTTTTTCGGTGATCTTTTTCTGGTGTGCCGCGAGTGTGTTTTTCTCTTTCCTGCTGTGCTTTGCGGGTAGGCACTGTTGCCGGTGGGCACTGTATGCGTCATGGTCTTGTCAGGCGTTGCCGTGCGCTGACATTTGTGAGATACAGTTGTATTTTATTGGAAAATGTCAGAGAGAAAAAGGTGGGTATTTGTCGGTAAGGAGGCCGGTATACATGTTAACTCTGACCGAATAACTATAGACATTTATGAAATAATCGCGCAGTGCCTCTGGGTATTTCCCGGTGAAAAGGATGGTGAAGAAGGAGACGATGAGAGAGAAAAAGAGCCCGATTCCCAGGATGGAGAGAACGACGTAATGGGGAATGGCAAGAAACCATTTTACGAGAGGAAGCCACTGGTTGAATTCTTCGGGTTCCGTGATCGAAAGGGCTGCCTGATCGTCACCTGTATCTGCTGTTTGTAGCGTGTAATGAAACGGAGGGTAATCCTCTCGTGCGAAAGTCACATAAGACGCAATCCGCCAATTGTGCCGGATGATCATGACCATCGCGGAAAAGATGCCCTTGGGGATCTTGCGAGTAAATAGGATGGAAAAAAAGGCAATAATGGTGAAAACTGAAAAGAGACTGCTGAGAGAATATGCCACCATTAGGTGAGGTATGCCGAGCAACCAATGTACGAGGGGCCGCCAGTTTGCGACCTCCAATGGGGCGTTTAGTTCCAGGGTAAGCGGGAAGTTGGAATTGTTTCCTGGCATTGGACTTCCTTTGTCGTGCCCTTTTCAAAAAAAGATTTTTTCTTCTGTCTGTGTGCTGTCTGTGCGCTCTGGTGGCAGAGCTTGGCGTGGAAATATTGATAGGAGAAAATTATCGCAATTTTAGTGATAAATCTTTTTTTATTGGGAAAGAAAAAGAAAGCAATGGAAGGAAACTGAGAAAGGCTATATGGACCACAAAGGATACGAACCATATGGCACTGTATGTATTATTTTTTGAGGAATTCTTGTTTCTGGTCGTGCTCAACTGGGCAGTGTAATCGAAAGAGCATTTTGTGGCGAGAGTAATGCTCGATTGCCTGAAAATAGCTTGGGAAAGTGTGGGTGCTATGCGAAACGAAACCGACATCAAGTTGACGTGCTGCTACCTCGAACCCTGCTGATTCACACGCGGCAGCCACGTCGTCAAGTGAATAGATAGGAGGCATTTCCCGCCCTCGGGAGAGCGCAGCATGCGAGAGCTCGGCGAGGGGATTCTCCTGATGGGCCTCCATGACGGCATAGTAAGAACCGCCAGGACGCAGGCTTTCGCGAATGGTTTGCGCGTGGGCAACGAGATCGTGCTGTAAGTAGAGCACCTCGTAGCTGAATGCGAGGTCGAACGCTTCCCACCCTTGCGGGATGCTTTGGGAGACAGCGTAGTGGAGTGGCCGGTTTTTGCGTTCTTGTTCGGCAGTCTCTATCGAATCCAAGGAGATGTCGTAGCCATAGCCTTCGCGGATGTGATAACAATCGTAGAGGTGCCGGAGTAGTCCTCCGTGCGCGCATCCGATGTGGAGAACACGTGCACTGCGGAGAGGGTCTGTGACGGCGCGAGCTATGGTGTCCCAGATCGGTATGCGGTCCTCTTCCCGTTCCTTTGTTGGCACGCAGCCTGCGTTCTGTCTCGTCATCCTTTCCTTCCCTCGTTCCCCCCCTGTTGCCGGTTTTCTCTCTGTGGAGGGGGCAATACCCGTGTGGGGATTCCGCGTATTTGGAAGACACTGGAAAATGCTAGTGGACCGAACGGTCTTCATGGGACGGGGGAGCGAATAAGGGCTTTTCTTCATGCTCTTGCGTATTCTTGATATTTGCCGGGCTTGTGATGGGCAAGATTGTCCGTGTGGAAGTCCAATCCTGGGGTATGTTTCTTGGTTCGTTCGACCTGATTTGGTCTTGTAGCCTTGCCTGGTTTTTCGAGGTCTTATCCAGCGCTTTGCCGGGATGTGAGCGGGGACTTTCCCGGGTTTTTCCTGGGATTGCGCGGTTTGGGTATGCCTTCCGGACCGGAAGTACTATGGGGTCCGCTGCACGGGTGCCCTGCGCGGCCCTCTGTTCTCTTGCCAGTGGTCAGGTTTCTTGTCGAGCTGTGCGCGTCAGGCGCGTAGGTCGAGATTCTGGCTTGTTGCGACAAACATGGCGTTTTAGGGCGATAAAGAGCAGGGCCGGAGAGCGGGACCAGAAAGCGGAAAGGTCACTTCATGGCGGACGAACGGCGGAGCTTGTCTGATTGGGAAGCCTTGGCGGAAAAAGAGTTGAGGGGAGCGCGTGCCCTTGACGACCTTGTCTGGCACACGCCGGAAGGTATTCCTGTCAAGCCTCTTTACACTGCTGCTGACCTGGAAGAAATGGACCAGGAGGAAACCGACCGTCTGGCGAATCTGCCAGGCTTTCCGCCTTTTGTGCGTGGTGTTCGTGGAACCATGTACGCGAACCGTCCCTGGACGATTCGCCAATATGCCGGTTTTTCCACAGCAGAAGCATCGAATGCCTTTTACCGCCGTAACTTGGCGGCAGGGCAAAAAGGCCTTTCAGTGGCCTTCGATCTGGCGACGCACCGAGGCTACGACAGCGACCATGCCCGTGTCGTGGGAGACGTCGGCAAAGCCGGAGTGGCAATCGATTCTGTTGAAGACATGAAGGTGCTTTTTGCCGGGATTCCTCTTGATCAGATGTCGGTCTCGATGACCATGAACGGAGCGGTGATCCCGACCCTGGCCGGCTATATCGTTGCTGCCGAAGAACAGGGAGTGTCGCAGGACAAGCTCACCGGGACCATCCAGAACGACATTTTGAAAGAGTTCATGGTCCGCAATACCTATATTTACCCGCCTGCTCCCAGCATGCGCATTGTGGCGGACATCATTGGGCACACGTCGGCGCACATGCCCAAGTTCAATTCGATTTCGATTTCCGGCTACCACATGCAGGAGGCGGGCGCCACACAGGTGCAAGAACTCGCCTTCACCATTGCCGACGGCCTGGAATACGCGCGTTATGCCGTTGCCCAGGGACTCGATATTGATGCCTTTGCCGGGCGTCTTTCTTTCTTCTTTTGTATTGGCATGAATTTCTTTATGGAAGTTGCCAAATTGCGGGCTGCGCGAATCCTCTGGCACCGGGTCATGCGCCAATTGGGGGCAAAGAACGAGAAATCTTGCATGTTGCGCACACATTGTCAGACGTCGGGTGTGAGCCTGACCGAGCAAGATCCCTACAACAATGTGGTGCGCACTACCTTGGAAGCCCTCGCGGCAGTGCTTGGCGGCACACAGTCCCTGCATACGAATGCTCTTGACGAGGCGATTGCACTTCCCACGGATTTCTCGGCCCGCATTGCCCGTAATACGCAGCTCATCATTGCCGAGGAGTCGGGCACGGCAAATGTCATTGATCCCCTCGGTGGCAGTTACTACGTGGAAAGCCTGACGAATTCTCTTGTGCATGAGGCCTGGAAACTCATTACGGAGATCGAGGAACGCGGAGGAATGACGAAAGCGGTCGAATCGGGCATGCCGAAACTCGTGATAGAAGAGGCCGCTGCCCGGAAACAAGCTCGTATTGACCGCGGCGAGGAAACCATCGTCGGGGTCAACAAATATCTGGTGGACGAAACGAACGAGGAAGCCGACCAGATACAGATTCTGGAGGTGGACAACACTGCAGTACGAGAAAGTCAGGTGGCCCGCCTGATAGCCCTGCGTCGGGATCGGGACGAGGTACGTTGTCAGGACGCCTTGCGTGCACTCTCTGCCGGGGCAGCTGGGGAAGCCAACTTGTTGGAACTCGCGATTGAAGCGACTCGTGCCCGTGCCAGCTTGGGGGAAATCTCCGACGCGATGGAGGCGGTTTTCGGACGGCACAAGGCAGTTGTGCAGAGCGTGTCTGGTGTGTACGGTGCGTCGTATCAGTCAGGCGAGGAAGCAGACCGCGAGTTTGCTTCGGTGAAAGAGGCAGTTGAGGCTTTCGCGAAGGCCGAGGGGCGGAGACCCCGTATGCTTGTTGCGAAAATGGGGCAGGATGGGCACGATCGAGGTGCCAAGGTTATTGCCACAGCTTTTGCCGATCTTGGTTTTGACATCGATGTCGGTCCGCTTTTCCAGACACCGGCAGAAGTTGCCAAGAATGCGGTCGACAATGATGTGCACATTGTCGGGGTGTCGAGCCAGGCAGCCGGCCACAAAACTCTCGTTCCCCAGCTTGCGGCAGCGCTCGAAAATGAGGGGGCCGGCGACATCATGATTGTGTGTGGCGGAGTGATTCCCGCGCAGGATTACGAGGAATTGTATGCCGCAGGGGCTGTTGCGATTTTTGGCCCTGGCACAAATATTCCTGTTGCGGCTGCCGAGGTCTTGCGCCTGCTCCGTGCCGAGCCTGCGACTTCTTGAGGGGGCACTTGCCTGATCTCGGATTTGCGATCTCAGGTGTGTGATCTCGGGTTCGCGATTTCGGGAGAAGCGCCGGCAAATGCTTGTCGGGAGCTTGTCTGATGGGACAATGTCTTTTCTGCCGTGGGGTTGTTCTGACAAGTGGGGCTTGACCATCTTGTCAGAACTGTTTCGTTTGCAGCGTCAAGCATTGGGCAGAAAGCGCTGAAAAAGAATGCTGCCTGTCGCTGTTCAGGAGTGTGTGACAGACAACGATACTCTTATGGCTTGCGCTGTTTGTTAAACCCCGCGAAGATACCGATGGTATACCAAGGAGTATGAGCTGTGCGTGTTGCGCGCCTGTTGGTTACTTCTGTGAAAAATGAGGGGGTTCCATATGAAAGCGGCTGTGCTGAAACAGATTCCTGGTGATCTCGAGATCTTGGATGTGCAGATTGATGAGCCGGGACCGAGGGAAGTCCTGGTAAAGACAGTATCGGCGGGTCTTTGCCATAGTGACCTGCACTTTATTGAGGGGAGCTACCCTTATATGACCCCAACGGTGTTGGGGCATGAATCAGCTGGGATCGTGGAAGCCGTTGGGGCCGGTGTTTCCTATGTGAAGCCGGGGGACCATGTTATTACGTGTCTTTCGGTGTTCTGCGGTCATTGTGAGAACTGTTTGAGCGGTCACATGGCTATTTGCAGTAATAGTCAGGCCGAGTGTTCCCGACCAATGGGAGGTACGCCCCGTCTTTCCATGCCAGATGGTTCGCCTGCTTTCCAATTTTTGAATCTCTCGTCTTTTGCCGAGCAGATGCTTGTACACGAACATGCTATTGTGAAGATTCGTGAGGACATGCCGCTTGACAAGGCTTCTCTCATTGGCTGTGGCATCACGACGGGGACTGGTGCAGTTTTCCGTACGGCAGGAGTGGAGCCCGGGACGAAAGTGGCGGTGATTGGCGCAGGCGGTGTTGGCCTTGCTGCGATCCAAGGCGCGCGCATTGCCGGAGCGAACCAGATCATTGCGGTCGACATGATCGATTCCAAGCTTGAGATGGCAAAAGAACTCGGTGCGACGCATGTCGTGAACGCATCCGAAGGCGACCCCAGCTTTAAGGTGCTGGAAGTGAGTGGGGGCGGTGTTGACTACAGCTTTGAGGCCATCGGCCTGAAGAAGACCGCGGAACAGGCGTTCGGCATGCTGCGCAGCGGGGGAACGGCGACCATTATTGGCATGATCCCTCTGGGGGATATGGTTTCTCTTCCGGGTATGCAGTTCCTGATGGAGAAGAAAATCCAAGGCTCGACCATGGGCTCGAATCAGTTCCGCACTGACATGCCGCGTCTTGTTGATATGTACCTAGACGGTCGTTTGAAGTTGGATGAGATGGTTTCTGCCCATCTTTCGCTCGACGAGGTCAATAAGGGTTTTGCCGACCTTAAGAGCGGCACTGTGGCCCGGCAGGTTATCGACTTCTGATCGTTCTCTACAGGCTTTTGCCTGTGTGTATTTTGACCTCAAACACCCCGCGACTTTTTGCTGGGGTGTTTGAGGTTTTTTCATGGCCATAGGGGAGGCTTGTCGGGGTTTCCCCAGTTTTTTCTGCTGTTTGTAAGCACTTTGCGCAGTCTGTCGGTATATTCTGGTTTTTACTGAAAATACCGGGTGGATTTCTCGTTCTCGAGGATTGCCGGCAAAGGTGATCAGAATCGGCTGCTTCTCTGTTGTACGTCGAAAGTGCAGCGGATGTACCGCGGGTGTACGGCGGGGAGATCATGGGGTTTGAAGAGTTTTGCCGAGTGCTCCTTGTGCTTTCTTGTATTTTTTGCGTTTTCTCCCGCTAGCATGCCCCAGAGTGCCGGGGTCCAGCGCCTTGAGAGAGCTTGCCGGGTGGTCGCCTTGGACTCCTTGGCCATGGGGAGAGAGATGATCCGATGAGCGATCCAGCATGTGATTCCACGCATTACTCCCCAAGCGCAGCGTCTGATACTTCTTCCTCTTGTGCTGTGTCTCGTGTGTCCGCTGTGGCGACGCACCCATTGGCGAAACGGATCATTGCCGGAGAACGGCGTGCGCTCGCGCAGGGAATCACCTTGATCGAGTCGACTCGTGCCGACCATAAATCTCAGGCAGATATCTTGTTGACGCAGCTTTTGCCGCAGACGGGTGGAGCAGTGCGGATCGGTGTCTCTGGGACTCCTGGTGTGGGAAAATCAACGTTTATTGAGGTGCTGGGGCTTTTTCTTGTTGGTCTTGGCAAGCGGGTTGCGGTGCTTGCAGTTGATCCTTCGAGCGTGCGGACAGGGGGGTCGATTCTCGGTGACAAGACGCGTATGGAAGGTCTTGCGTGTCACCCTGACGCCTTTATTCGTCCCTCTCCTTCGGGTGGGACTTTGGGAGGGGTGGCGCGACGCACGCGTGAATCCCTCCTGCTCTGCGAAGCCGCAGGATTTGATGTCGTCATTGTGGAGACGGTTGGGGTAGGGCAGTCGGAGGTCGCGGTGGCCGGCATGTCGGATATTTTTCTGCTCATGTTGGCACCTGCTGCGGGAGATGAGCTGCAAGGTATGAAGCGGGGGGTGATGGAACTTGCCGACCTGGTCATTGTGAATAAGGCTGATGGTGATTTCCGTCGTCACGCGGAGAGGTCTGCCGGAGAGTACCGGGCTGCGCTGCATCTCATGCGGCCAAAGTCGCCCCATTGGTCGGCCCGTGTTCTGTTGGTTTCTGCCTTGGAAGAGCGTGGGATCGAAGAGGTTTGGGCTGTCGTGCAGGAACACCGCGCTGCCCTTGGCAGTTCGGGCGAACGAGAAGCGCAACGGGTTCTCCAGGCAAAAGATTGGATGTGGCGTGAAGTCGTTGATGCTGTGGAAACTGTGTTGCGGACAGACGTTGAGGTCGCGCCAGAGGTGGCACAAGTAGAATGGCTTGTCCTGAATGGTGAGCTTTTGCCGACTCGTGCTGCCCAGCATATTCTGCAAACTTTTTGCAGTCTGTCAGGGAAAATTGCAGGGTGTATCCCGGAGTAAAATGCCCTGTCCGTTTTTGGGCATGGCGTGTTCCTTCGTTTTTTGTCCTAGTACGACTTTGTCGTAATTCTCTCCTCAATGGTGTGTCGTGAGGCGGCGTGTCGTGCAAAGTGACGGGAGGAAAGTCGCTGTTTTCTGTGAGCGGGCACTTCCGACACGTTCGATACATTGGTGTTTGTTATGCGTCTTGTCATTATCGGCGGAGGACCCGCCGGCAATCAGGCAGCTTCTACTGCTGCCCGTCTCGGTGCCACTGTCACTCTGGTCGAACGTGACATTCTCGGTGGGAGTGCCCACCTGCTTGATTGCATTCCCTCGAAGGCCATGGTGGCAACCGGGAATGCTTTGGCGGGTGTGCGCAGGGCTCGTTCACTTGGCCTCGATGTCGAGCTCGGGGGGAGTGGTGTTGACCTTCGCCGTGTTGGCTTGCGCATTGCAAAAATTCAAGAGAAACTTTGCGATTCGGTTTCGGGAGAGCTTGCAAGCCAGGGAGTGTGTCTGGTTGACGGAGTCGGACGTCTTGTCGGCGAGAAAAAAGTGTTGCTTTGCCACCATGATGGCCTGGAAGAAGAGGTTTCTGCGGATGCAGTGCTTCTTTCTGCTGGATCGCGTCCGCGGATGCCTGACTGGGTTCCATTCGATGGGAAACGCGTGCTGAGTAGCCGGCATGCGTACAGCCTGACTGAATTGCCAGAACATATCGTCATTGTGGGATCAGGCGTGACTGGCGTGGAGTTTGTGCATATTTTCTCTTCCCTTGGCTGCAAGGTGACGCTTGTTGCAAGTCGCCGGCATGTGCTACCAGGGAAAGATCCCGAAGTCGCCTATGCACTTGAGGAAAACCTCGTGCAACGGGAAGTGGATATTCTCAAAGGTGCTCGCGCACAGGGTGTGCGCTGGGACGAGCAACAAGGACGGGTTTGCGTCGAGATGGTGGATGGGCGGATTGTGACTGGTTCGCATGTTCTGATGGCGATAGGATCCGTTCCCAATACTGAAGAACTTGGCCTGGAAACAGAGGGCGTGAAGACCCTGCGGTCAGGGCACATCCCTATTGATGAGCTGTGCCAAACGAATGTTGCGGGTATCTATGCCTGTGGTGATGTCACGGACAAACTGCCTCTTTCATCTTTGGCAGCGGCACAGGGACGTCTTGTTGGGTACCATGTGATGGGCCGTCGTGCTCCTCTTATCGATTACGGTTCAGTTGCGCAGGCTATTTTCACCGATCCCGAAATAGCCGATGTGGGTGTGGCTGAGGCCGAGGCATTCAGTATCGGGCGAAAAACCCGTATTACGAAAGTTCCTTTTTCCTTTAATCCCAAGACTCTGATCGAGGGTTACCAATCGGGGTTCGTGAAGATCATCTCCGATCCCCTTACCGCCCAAGTACTTGGTGGATCAGTTGTTGGCGCGCACGCTGCTGAACTGGTGGCACCGATCGCGTTGGCAGTGCGAACCAAACTACGGGTGACTGATCTCGTATCTACTTTGAATGTCCACCCGTCTTTATCGGAATCCCTTGCGGACGCCGCCGAATAAATCACTGAAAGGCTGTTCTGTGAAAGTCCGCTATGACAGCGCGAGAAAATGACCCTGCTGCGCGGGTCCAAATAGATTTTGCACCCGTCACAGAGGTTGAGTGTGGCGCGTCTTCTTATGTGCAGCGGCACTGGAATCGTTGTACAACAGAAAACGCTTCTGACGTAAACGCTTCTGACGTAAACGCTTCTGACCACAAGAGAGCAGACCGCCGCCGTCTTCTGCGGCCGTATGTGCTCCCGATGCGGGCAGCTTCTCAGGTTGGCCGCCATTGGGGGGCAGAGCGGAAAACAATTTTTATCGGTCTCTCGACGCAGACTGTTGCCGCTGTGGCGGGCTTGTGCGCGGGATTAATGCTCGCGAACATTTCTGGCACGCTGGAGAAATTCCCGAGTTTTCTTGTGCTGCTTGTTCCCGTTGTTGGCGTGCGGGGGTCGGTTTTTGGGGCGATGGGCGCCCGACTTGGAACTGCCGTACAAGTGGGAGAATTCGAGTTTGGGTGGTGTAAAAATGGGGTATTACGCCGGAATATTGCTGCTGTTTTTGTACTTTCAACAACGGCTTCCGCCGCGCTTGCTGTGGGAGGATGGGCATTGAGTAATGCCCTTGGACGGAAGACGGACACGCTTTTTGATTTCGCAGTGATCTCGATTGTGGGCGGGCTCTTGGCCTCATGTGTCATTGGTACAGTGGCAGTGGGGGTGGCCTGGATGTCGGTGCGCTGGGATTTTGACCCGGACCAAGTTGCGTCTCCACTTATTACACTGGCGGGCGACCTGAGCGGTGTTCCTTCTCTTGCTCTCGCCGCGTTGCTTGCCGGGCATGGGAATTTCACTACTGTTTTCGGGAGTATATTACTGTTTGGTGGGGCGGTTTTTCTTTTTGTTGCTTTATTCCGTCTCTCTCGTACAGCAAAACGAATAGTGCTGGAAAGTCTGCCAATTTTGGGGCTGGTGGGGGGGATTGACCTTCTGGCAGGCGTTGTTGTGGCGGGAAATAAGGACGTCCTCTCCTATGCTGTATTCTTGATGCTTTTGCCTGCCTTTCTTGCGACAAGTGGTGGTCTTGGTGGTGTTTTTGCGAGCCGTCTTACGACCAAGCTGCACCTTGGCTCTGTTGAGCCGAGATTGTGGCCCCAGCAAGTTGTCTTTTTGGATATGACAGTTGTTTATCTTTTTGGTTTTGTGATTTTTCCGGTTTTGGCGATGGTGGCGGAAATGGTCACGTATTCTCAAGGTCTTGCAGGACCTGGAGTTTTTGTAACGGTGCGAGGTATTTTAGCGGCAGGTGTTCTTACCTGCACTTTGGCCCTATTCGTGGGTTATTATATGGCGTTTATAAGCTTGCGTTTTGGTTTGGATCCAGATAACTATTCGATCCCTGTTGTGACTTCCACGATGGATCTGCTCGGTGTTCTCTGCTTTACCGCAGTGCTGACCATGATCGGAGTTTGAGGAGTGCAGCGCAGTATTAAAGACGTGCTCGTGGATGCAAAAGACGCGTCTGAACTCATGGTTGATCTCGCTTACGCTGCCGTACTATTCGACGACCGAGACCTTGCCTATGAAGTGCAAGAACTTGAGGAGTCTTTACGCAGCGAAATTTTTCGTTTGCGCCGTCTTTGCTTGATGGCGGCACGTAGTCCCCAAGATGCAGATTATTTTGCGGGGATTCTGCAGATCGCGTCGGCCATGGAGAAGATCGGAGACGCTGCAGAAGAGATTGCCCGTGTTGTGCCTCGCAGATTGGGCGTTCCGTATGAACTGCGCAGAGACTTGCGTCACGCGGATGAAGTCGTGGGGAGAGTCCCCTTGCCAGAGCAATCGCACTTGTGTGGAGCAAACCTGGCCGAGCTGGCGATTCCCCGGGAAACTGGCCTCTGGGTGATCGCAATAAAACGAGGTGCCCAATGGCGCACTGCTCCGACCCAGACCGAGGTACTTCTGCCCGGGGATATCCTCTATGTGCAAGGCGCGGAAGACGGGTTGCGTCGTCTGCGGCACCTCGCTGGGTTACCCGATACCGAAGAAGCGCATGAGCTGCTGGTTTGGAGTGTGGCTGACAGTCTGAGCGTGGCTGTTGATCTGCTTGTGGAACTGAAAAACATGAGTGAAGTGGCGGTTGGTCTTGCCTATTCTGCTCTTTTATTGAATGACAAGACCCTTGCAAAAGAGGTGGCTTCGCTTGAGGAACGCACCGATAAGATGTACGACGAACTTGAGCGATGGGTTCTTGCTGCCGGAAAAACTGAGATCGACCCCTCTGATCTACGGGGTCTTTTGCATATCGGATCGGCGATTGAACGCATTTGCCACGCCGCCCAAGAAATGGTGTGGGTGATTGAACATGGGGAGGGGTTGCACCCGATTGTGGGAGAGGCATTGAGCGAAGCCGATGAGATTGTGGCGCGGTTTCAGATCTCGGAAGAATCTTTGCCGGCGGGGCGTTCGCTCGGTGATGCCTGCGTGCGCACAAAGACCGGGATGACGGTTTTGGCTGTGCAACGCGGAAATATGTGGCGTTACCGACCGCGTAGAGGTTTTGTGTTGAAAGCGGGAGATCGAGTGCTGGCGACTGGCCCTGAGGATAGCGTGGGGCTTATGGCGGCTTTTGTTGGCTGAGGCATTCGGCGTGGCCTGTGGTTTTTCACTGTCGCCGGCAAGTTTTCAGATTTTCGTGTTTTCGTCTTCTCAGGGCAGGACTGTTTCGCTCTCGATTTTTTGTCTTTTTGCTGATATTTCAGGGCTTTTTTGGGAAGGTGTTGCCGGTGACACAGCTGAATTTTTTCCCCTTGGTCCATCCTGCTTCTGGGAACGCACTACCCTTGTTTTCCAGGGGCGTTTCGAGAACCTTCTTTTCGGAACGCTGGTGTGCCCTCTCGGGTAAGGGATCTTGCGTAAGCTGTTTTCTCTTGCTTCGTGTGGTCTTTTTCGTTGATCCCGTGGGGCATTCCCTCTAATGCCAGTCTTTTCACCGTCGCCGCGTTGTGTCCGAACGTGTTGGAGAGGCAAAGGTCTTCCGGGTTTCTCTCGGAAGGGTCTGTGCCTGGTCCGATTTTTGCTGCCTCGTAATCGGCATATCGGTTTTTGGGACGCAAGGGAAGAAACAGGCGCGTGACTGAGAAAATTATTGGGTCAGGGGTCGGTCCTGACCATATTGTTTCGTTGGGATTTGAGGGTTCTCCTGAAGTTCATTATGGGGCTGTGCGGGAGACAGGACCAGAAGAAAACCTCACTGGAGTGCAAGCCGAGCAGAGCGGTTCGGCACAGGTCTGGCTTTTGCGAGACGCGGGTGGCAAAGAAGCTGTTTCCTCTGGCACGCGGGAAAGAACAGACAGTGAAATCGCGAGATTTGCTCCGATTATCGACAATACTGTCGAGAGCGCAACCGGCAGCGTGTTGCCTGCTCGAAACAGCAGTGCGCAGTTTCCGCCCGAGCAGGGAATCCTCAGAGAAGACTCTTTTCTGGCAGGCCTGTCTTCTCCAACGCCCTTTTCCATGGGAAGGTCAGAGGGAAGGTCAGAAATACAGGAGTCGGATTTTTCGGCAAATCCCTCCATGCCGCCTTTTTCTGCGCTAGGTATCTCAAGTGAGACAGGCCCGCTTACTGCTGCAGATATGGCGAATGAAATTCGTATTGCTGACTTTGCAGAAGTAGAAGAGATCGGCCGTGGTGGTTTTGGGGTTGTGTACCGTGCTGTGCAGACCACGTTTGATCGTGTCGTTGCAGTAAAGCTTTTACTGACCGTGCTTGATCGCCGTTCTTGGAAACGTTTTGAACGAGAACGGCGAGCGCTCGGCACGCTGTCGACTCACCCCAACATTGTCACCATGTATGACACAGGAATGACTTCTGTTGGACGACCTTTTCTTGTGATGGAATACCTTTCAGGTGGTTCTCTCTCGGACCGTGTTGCCCTTGAACGCTGTGTGCAATGGCCAGAAGTACTCCGTATTGGAGTAAAGATTTCCGGGGCACTTGCCACAGTGCATGCTGCTGGGGTGCTCCATCGAGATGTGAAGCCTGCAAATATTCTTGTGTCTGAGTTTTATGAGCCCCAGCTCTGCGATTTTGGTATTGCGACTCTTCCCGGTTTACCGGAAACGCAGACGGCGACAGTCTTTGCCAGTGTGTGGCACGCTGCTCCAGAAGTGGTCGCCGGCCAACGTCCCACAGTGGCGTCTGATGTGTACTCTCTCGGATCTACCTTGTTTGAGTTGTTATGGGGGAGTCCTGCCTTTCTGCGGTCAGAACAAGACTCAATGGTTGCTCTTGTGCATCGGATTGCCTATGAGTCGCTCCCGGATTTACGGTCTTGTGGTGTGCCGGAACCAGTCTGTCAGGTCATCGAACAGGCGATGGCAAAAAACCCGGGGCAGCGCCAATCCTCAGTTGCACAATTAGGACGCGATTTACAACGTGCGCAGGTGCTCTGCGGCCTGACTGCGACCGAGATGAAGGTGTCGCCGGAAAAGCTTTTCGGAGGACAGGAAAGGGGAAGCCTCGCGGGAGACGGTCTGCAAGCAGGAGGCGCGGGGCAGGCTGCTGCTGGAGAAGGGAACCCCTTGCGTCTTTGCTCGCCTGTGGCAGAGACCCAGTCGAAATTTTTGACTTTTCGCCAGTTCTTTTCTGTGGACAGCCCACTTTTCGCTTTTTTCGCCCGCTGGTGGGCGACCTGTTTTCATAAAGGCCGCTTATGGTCGCGTCCAGGGACTCCTGTTGCAGCTGAGACGCATGCCAATGTGGAAACTGGGACAGTGCACAATTGGGGGCAGGAGTTTACCCGTTGGAAAGACGGTTTACGCAACCTCGGCACAGGCCGAACTTTTCTCTTGATTCTGCCTGTTGTTGTGCTGTCGTTTCTTGTTGGGCTCGCTGTTTTTCGTGGGGGGGAGGACTCTTCTGAGGGGAAGGTCTCTGCAAACCTTGTCGAAAGCCTCTCAGAACGAGAGAACGGCTGGTATGTGAACCGAAGGAAGGGTGTGCGCTTCCGTTACCCGAGTGAATGGCGACTTGACGAGAGCGGCAGCGCGCGCGTGGCAGAGTTTTTTGCTCCCGCTGAGTTGTCAGAGAAATTTCCCACGAGTGTCAATCTCACGATTGGGGAGGGGGGGCTGAGCCGCTATTCGATTGAGGAGATCACGAACAAAACCAGAGAGGGCATAGAACGCCAGATCAAAGGGGTGGAGTTTCTGCCCACAGAAGAGACCCGGCTGGGAAGTCTTCCGGCGGTGGTGTTGAATTTCACGCATCCTCGTGGCGGGGTTGTCCTGCGTCAGCGCCAAGTGCTTGCCTTGGACAGCGACGCAATACTCTACGTATTTACCTTGAAGGTGCCCCTGTCAGAGTTCTCCGGTGCGCGTAATAAGTTTGACTTGTTTGTCGGGAGTTTTACGCGTCTTGAGAAGAGTTGAGCGCGGATGAGACCAGGCCTTTTCCGACCGGTTCGGGTTTCTTACAGGCTTGGCTCTCCCCGTTTGCCATGTGCCTCTGTTCCCTCCGCAAGCGAGGGCACGCTTGGGAAAATCGCTTCGGGCTGGGGTGATGAGCGGTTCTCTCGAGTTTGCCTCAGCTTGGGAGGGCGTTGACCTCAGCTTGGGAGGGCGTTGACCTCAGCTTGGGAGGGCGTTGACCTCAGCTTGGGAGGGCGT
>Ga0209013_10000450_pt1 | contig 36252 bp, 34 predicted proteins | sample Cruoilmetagenom2_FD_187291 | JGI IMG/M metagenome (GOLD analysis project Ga0209013, IMG submission 187291) | Oil polluted marine microbial communities from Coal Oil Point, Santa Barbara, California, USA - Sample 2 (SPAdes) (version 2) | ecosystem: Environmental > Aquatic > Marine > Oil seeps ...
CTGAAAGCTCAATTATGAGTAGTCCGACTCGGGCCATGGAGATTCTTCATGAGCTTTCTGCAATGGGTATTAAATTATCGATTGATGATTTTGGAACAGGCTATTCTTCGTTGGCTTATTTGAAGCAGATGCCAGTACATGAAATAAAAGTGGACAAGTCCTTTGTGATTGATATGAATGAAGAGAAAAATGATGAAATGATTGTTCGTACAGTGATTAGTTTGGCACACAACTTAGGACTTCGCGTAGTTGCAGAGGGAATAGAGACCAAGGAAGTGTGGGACAAGCTCGTTGCCTTGGAATGTAATATTGCACAGGGCTATTTTTTAAGTGCGCCTGCTCCAATCGAATCATTTACGATGTGGTATGCTGAACGAAATAGAACCATAATGTAATCTCTTATTGTACATACCGTAATTTATTAATGACCTCACTCTTGAAACATAGTTTCTTGATGGGGTTTTTTTGTCATAATGTATATATGAGTCGGTGCCTCTATTTGGTTGAACAAGTCAGATAGATAGCATTGAATATAAATAGAATATGGATACGATTAACAAATAGCATCCACAAGTTTTAATGATGTTCTCGGCTGCGGGCTAGGTTGGAAGTCGAGAAACCAAAAGAGGAGGTGTAAAATGATTAAAGTCGCATGGTCAGCAGGACACGGAATGAATACATCTGGAAAACGTTCGCCGGACGATGAAAGAGAATGGTCTTTTAATAGCCAAGTAGTGCATGCAGCTATGGCGTATCTAAGCAAGTATGAGGGAATAGAGCAACTTAGATTGGATAATCCTAACGGTAAAACAGACATTCCTCTCCAGACTCGAACAAACAAAGCGAACGAATGGCAAGCTGATGTGTATATAAGCTGTCATCATAATGCTTTAAGTGGAGGATGGGGAGCTCATAGTGGAGTCGAAACATATGTCATGGTTAATTTGGAAGAAAACTCAACTGCTCTAAAATTGGCTAAAACGATTCATCCACATGTAGTAAAGGCAATGGGATTGAGTGATCGAGGAATAAAGTTCGCCAACTTCCATGAATTACGGGAGACAAATATGCCAGCTGTACTTGTTGAAGGCGGATTTATGGATAGCAAGATCGATATCTTGAAAATGAGGGATGAGCAAATTCTTCAATCACAGGGAGAAGGAATTGCCCGCGGTGTTGCAGAATACTTTAACCTGAAGTTAAAAGCTGATAATAAGCCAATCGAGGGGGTTAGATATTTGAAACCATCCACAGGTACATTACTGAATGAATTCATCACACTTTTACAAAATGCCACAGATGAAGGGATTCTGAGTGATCCAAAATGGGTAGCACTGGCAAAGGATCGCCAACTTACAGTAGATGATGCATTGTGCTTATTAGCCACAATTGAAAACCGCAAACAACCATAATCCTACGTAACATGATCTATAGTAAAACACGCCAGTAAACACTGGTGATTACTGGCGGTGTCACTTGCATGAACATAGCCACTATCATCATAATTTTGAGTTCTCTATCCTTCCTTCTAAAAGTTCAATCATTTGAAAATACCCAGGAATGTTATCAACTTCATAATTTCTGATACAATCCAGTAATTTGATTTTCAATTCTTGAGACAAATCTTCTCTGAATTGCTGTTTTGTTTGTTTTAATGAGTGGTCGATTTTAGGAGAAAAGATATCAATGACACAAACTAGTGAATTGTTATCAGTTCTTGACTGTTTCACCAGTGTATATAAACTCTCAATCACCCAAACCCCTTCCTTCTCTGTCTATTTCAATGACTTCGCGTAGCTTACTTAAAGCTTTTTTATGACTTCTGGAAACTGCTTGTTGGGATTTATTCAAATAGGTGGCAATCTCTGAATCATTTAAACCATAAATGTAAGCCAAACTTAATAATTGACGTTGATTTTCTGTTAATAGTTGAGCGCCATAAAATAAGGAATCACTCGTTAAATGGTCACTGATATTTGAAGAAGCGGGACAAACATCTTGTTGGTCATTCCATTTTGTTGAACTTAATACATCGAGTAAGGTTCCCTCATGATCACCTTTTAAGGGTTTATCTAAAATCGATAAATTCCTTTCTGAAAACAACTTGACTTTCTTATCAAAATTAATTGCATTAAAGTAAATAGCTTGAGACAAGTACGTGGTAAATCTGATTTTGAAATAAAACTCTCTAAAGGTATCATCCAGTTTTTTCTTTAACAAATCCGTTGGGTTATGGATGACTTCTTTTAACAGGTCAAAATTACCCGGTGTTTCAAAAAACGATTTGATAATGGGATTTTGTAGATGTTTTTCTATTTTCTCAAGATATTGATCAACACTTTGTTCATAACCATTGTATAGATCGTTCAAACCATTTCCCCCTTATAATGAACATTCGTTCAATTAAGCGGTAAAAAAGATAAGGTACTGTTTTTACTGTTACTGAAATCATGCTGGCTTCCTACACCTTTTTACCTGATTCAGTGATACGAATCTTTAATTTCCTCATTCAGTTCAACGATGACAGTTTCTAGCTTTTCCAGTTTCTTCTCAAACCGATAGAAGAGATAAACAGTAATCGCAATTGGAAAGCCAAAATTGCCTAAAATGGTTGTCCATAGGGACACATCTAATGTGGTATTCATGAAATATCCTCTCCTTCATTAATTTGTAGTTACCTAATAAAGAAGAACTATTACCCTATTTCACAACCTCTAGTCAACACTTTTCTGAAAATTTAAATTTTTATATGTGGTTCTAATTTAGTTCTTCCAGTTGTACTGGTAAAAGGGAAGGAACACAGAAGATGTTCATTTTGAAAAGCTAAAAACAGATGCCTCGTTTTAGTACCGGACATCTGTTTTTAACCTATATATTTACCAGAGTTTGTACGGTTTGCTTATCAAACACTTTTTTCACATGATCTAAAAGGGTTAAGTAGACTAGGCCATTACCTTCAATTTTTGGTGAATTGCCGAGCGGGACTGTTCTTTTTATTAGCTGGGAATACAATTCGGGTTCGGTTAAGTCACGTTCAAATGAAGCATTCGAAAGTACTTTCAACAGTGCCAATGCCCCGGAAACATGGGGAGTCGCCATGGATGTTCCACTAAGTGTGGCATACGTCCCATTTAGGTAAGTAGATGTCACTTTTTCACCTGGTGCAACTACATCAACTTCGTTATTAGAATTGGAAAATCCAGATGGCTCCAACTCTAGATTCACTGCACCCACACTGATCACTTCGTTATAGCAACCTGGATACCCACGTTCGTCGGTTGAATCTTGACCATCTCCTTCATTTCCTGCTGCGCACACAATCAAGATGTCTTGATTTACTGCTTCAATGATTACGTCATGCAGTTCCTGTACATCACTGGGCCCGCCTAATGACATCGAAATAATGTCTACTTTTTGGTCAATTGCATACTTCAGTGCCTGGATAATCCAGTCATATTGTCCAGAACCGTTTTCGTCAAGAACTTTTAAAATTAGTAGGTTTGCTTCAGGGGCAACTCCCGTAACGCCGCCATTATCGAGACTTGCGGCAATGGTTCCGGAAACATGTGTGCCATGTCCATTGTAATCTTCAAACCGTAAGGGGTCTCCATCATCATCAGTGGTAAAGTTGTACCCACCAATGATGCGGTCTTTTAAATCTGGATGATCAGTATTACAGCCCGTATCCAATACAGCCACGGTAATCCCTTTTCCTTTTGTATCCTTCCAGATTTCGGGTGCTTGAATAATCTCAACTCCTTTTGGTATTTCATGTACCATTTCCAAGTGCTCGACCAATTCGTACGGAATCAATTGTACAAATTTTTTCATGCTATCCCTCCCTATTTCCTAATTAAGTAAATCTTGTTGTCCTTCAATTGTATTAATTTTGAAAAAAATAGTATAGATTCCAATGAACGATTTAAAAAGTTAAAAAACAGGCTATTTTTGGTAATAAATAACTATGTGTTGACAAAATATTACATAATACTATGAATTATCTCATTTATCGTCATGTTTAATATTTCTGATGTTTTAAACAAGAACAGCAGGGAAATCTCTACATAAAAAGGAGTGATTAAATGCCTTGGAATAAAAATGATTATCCGGACTCTTTAAAGAATTTAAATGATGAGGTGAGAGACAAGGCCATTGAAATTGCCAATGCTCTTCTTAAAGACGGAATGGAAGAAGGGCGTGCGATTGCCATTGCTACTGATAAGGCGAGAGAATATGTTGGTGGAACGAGTGAACAGGATGTTTACCATGTGACTTCGCATGCTAAAGGATGGCAATTAATAAAAGAGGAAAGTGATCGAGCTATTTATCTAGAAGAAACAAAACAAGATTTACTGGATAAAGCGAAATCATATGTGAACGAACACAATGGAGTGTTGAAAGTTTTCCATGAGGATGACTCTCTGCAAGATACTTTGTATGAAAATAATTAAATTGGAAATGAAAACCCAGTAGTGCAATCACTACTGGGTTTAATCTAGTCTTATAATATTTTGTCCAGAAAATCTTTTGCTCTAGCTGTTTTAGGCTGAGTGAAAAATTCAGCAGGTTTTCCTTCTTCCAGCAAAACGCCGTGATCTAGAAACAGTATGCGATCTGCCACTTCTCGTGCAAAGCCCATTTCATGGGTAACGACAACCATTGTCATTCCCGATTTTGCAAGATCCTTCATGACATCCAATACTTCTTTCACCATTTCTGGATCAAGAGCGGACGTTGGTTCATCAAACAACATTAAATCAGGTTCCATGGCCAGTGCTCTGGCAATTGCTACACGTTGTTTTTGACCTCCAGAAAGGCTGCTAGGATACGATGCTTCTTTTTCTGATAAGCCCACTCGTTTAAGGAGTTCGCGTGCTTGTTCTACGGCGATTTCTTTTTTAACGCCTTTTGCTTTTATAGGTGCGTACGTTAAGTTTTCAAGAACCGTCAAATGCGGGAAGAGATGAAAGTGTTGAAAGACCATCCCAATTTGCTGACGCATTTTGTGAATCGGGGTCTTGGAATCGGTTAAGTCATGACCTTCTATAACGATTCGCCCTGTAGTAGGTGTTTCCAGAACATTTATACAACGAAGAAACGTTGATTTTCCAGAACCTGAAGGACCAATGATGGAAACAACTTCTCCTTTGGAAATTTCTGTCGAAATGCCACATAACACCTCGTTTTTTCCGAACTTCTTCGTCAAATTTTCAACTTTGATCACTTACCTTCAACCTCCTTTCAATCAATCTGCCAATCGAAGAAAGGCCAAAGACCATAATCCAATAAATGAACCCAACAAAAAGTAATGGTTCGAAGTTTCGATAAAGATCCGCACCTACTACTTGTGCACGGCGCATCAAATCCAGGACGGAAATGGTGGAAACAAGAGCGGACTCTTTCGTCAAAGTGATGACCTCATTCATAAGTGCGGGCAAAATGTTTTTAAAGGCCTGCGGTAATATGATGTCTTTCATCATTTGATTGTAGGGAACACCAAGTGCCAATGCTGCTTCTGTTTGCCCTTTATCAACGGCTTGAATCCCGGCACGAATAATTTCAGAAATATAGGCAGCGGAATTCAAACCAAAAGCCAAAACGGCGGATAAGAAAGGGGAGATGTCATAGCCAGTCAATTGGGGAATGGCTAAATAGAAGAACATCAACTGCAGAATTAATGGTGTACCACGGAAAATAGAGGTATACACCGAAGCTAGCCAATTCAATGGCTTGATGCTGCTGATCTTGCACAATGCCAAAAGTGTCCCTAAAATAAATCCAAATATGAGTGCTACTGATACAAATTTAATCGTTACCAAAATTCCTTCTAACATAAAAGGAATATAAGGCGTGATTTTACTGAAGTCTAAATTCATGCCTTACACCTCATTTCTAAATTTCGCATTTGTGTATATTTATGAAGTTACATTTATTCTTCTTTCAACCATTTGTCTTTCAACTCTTGAAGTTTTCCACTCTCTTTCGCTTCCTCGAGGACAGCATTTACGTCTTCCACAAGTTCGCTTCCTTTAGGGAAGGCAACAGCCATACCTGGAGAACTAGTCGTAGGGTCATCAAAGCCAGACAAGTCTTGCTCTGCAATGTAACCTTGTGCTACCGCTTTATCCATGTATGCCACGTCAATGCGTTTTGATAGTAGTTCTTGGACTAGAATATTCGCGTTATCTACTGCTTTTAATTCAAAGTCAACTGTGTCTTCCTTGATTTTTTTAGCACCGTCTTCTTGAATTGTCCCTAGTTGTACACCTACTGTTTTTCCCTCTAAATCTTCTAGTGTTTTAATATCTGAATCTTTCAAGGTAATGAACATTTCCCCTGAGCGATTGTATTCTAATGAAAAATCTACGTTTTCTTTTCGGTCATCCGTTGCAGACATGCCAGAGAGAACCATATCGATTCGATCTGATTGCAATGCACCAATTAAGCCATCAAATTTCATGTCTGAAATTTTTAGTTCGTAGCCTAATTCATCTGCAATGTAATTTGCTAGATCAATATCAAATCCTTCGAAGTTTCCAGCAGGATCTCGTGATTCAAAAGGTGGGAAGTCTGCTGATGTTGCCATCTCCAATACTTTTTTCTCGCTTGAACCATCCGACCCGTTTTTCTCCGTGCCACTTGTTGTATCTGAACCACACGCCGTAAGAACCATTGCACTTAAAGTTAATGCACTTAGAAAACTCCACTTTTTACTCATTATAATTTCCTCCTTGTTAGTTGTATATATATACTGTTTTATGAATTTTAACACGATAAATATAAAGTGGGAAGTATTTTTATGCAAATTTGTAAAGTTATATTTTTCTGACAATTAGTTATAATAAAGCAATTTTCGCATAGTAGATACCTTTTAATGGTTATGAGAAATGACCAATCATCATAACGGATCGGTTTGAATGAATAAATATAAGTTAAGTGCATTTCTTTGAGTATTAATTGAATTTTCTATAAAATTAAAGTTTAGAGACTAGGGGGAGGGGTACGCAACAGGTAATACGGAATATTTTCGTTAATTTTTATTTCAGTTGGGCATGATGGATAGTGAATGTATAAAGACCGAAAATCTAGGAGGATGAGAAGTGACAAATCATGAAAATGAGAATTCCCAAAGTAACAAAACCGGTACTGGCGAATCGCATGATTCCTTAACCAATCGACAAGGGCATCCTGTTACGGATAATCAAAATATTCGAACTGTAGGAAATCGGGGACCAGTAACATTAGAAAACTATGATTTCATTGAGAAGATTACACATTTTGATCGGGAGAGAGTTCCTGAACGAGTTGTCCATGCAAGAGGAGCAGGCGCTCATGGTTATTTTGAAACCTACGGGAAGGTAGGAGATGAACCTGTCAGTAAATACACGCGGGCGAAGGTCTTTCAAGAGGCGGGTAAGCAGACGCCAGTTTTCGTGCGATTTTCTACGGTAATCGGTGGGAAGGAGTCTAGTGAAACGGCTCGTGATCCACGTGGATTCGCTGTGAAATTTTATACAGAAGATGGCAACTGGGATTTGGTAGGTAATAATTTAAAAATCTTCTTTATCCGTGATGCAATCAAGTTCCCTGATATGATTCATGCCTTTAAAAATGATCCAGTTTCGAATGTGCCAAATCCTGAGCGGATGTTTGACTTTGTTTCTCAATCACCTGAAGCACTTCATATGATTACATTTGTATTTTCACCTTGGGGAATTCCTGCGAATTATCGACAAATGCAAGGTTCGGGCGTGAATACTTATAAATGGGTAAATGAAAATGGGGAAGCAGTGTTAATCAAATATCACTGGGAACCGAAACAACAAATTAAAAATCTAACTCAACGCGAAGCGGAAGAGATTCAAGCGAAAAACGTGGGACATGCCACTCAGGATCTTTATGATGCCATTGAAAAAGGGGATTTCCCAGAGTGGGAATTATTCGTGCAGATCTTAAGTGATGATGACCATCCTGAACTTGATTTCGATCCACTGGATGATACGAAGTTATGGCCGAAAGAACAATTCCCATTCCTTCCTGTTGGCAAGATGGTACTCAATAAGAATCCGGAAAACTTCTTTAATGAAACGGAACAGGTTGCGTTCGGGACAGGTGTACTGGTAGATGGACTGGACTTTTCCGATGATAAGATGCTGCAAGGGCGTACGTTCTCGTATTCAGATACGCAACGATACAGAGTGGGATCGAATTATTTACAATTACCAATCAATGCTCCTAAAAAACGAGTAGCGACGAATCAGCAAGGAGGTCAAATGTCGTATCAGACGAATTTGGCTCCTGGACAAAACCCACATGTGAATTATGAGCCATCCACGCTAAATGGCTTAAAAGAAGCGAAACAAATCGGCAAAGAACATCAGCCGCAATATAATGACAAGCTTGTTCGACAATCCATTGAACGCACGAACAACTATGGGCAAACGGGGCAAACCTACCGTGAGTTTGAGGAATGGGAAAGAGAAGAATTGATCAGTAATTTAGTCGATGCCCTAAGAGTGTGTCAACCGCATATTCAAGAGCAAATGATTGAGCATTTTACCCTTGCTGATAGTGACTACGGGAAACGTGTGGCTGACGGTTTAGCTAAAGCAAGCAAAGAAATGAAGGATAAAGATCACACAGGCACTTATGAAGCTGATAAAATCAATGAAAAAGCAAAATCATTGGGGAAAGAAGCAGATCCATATTAAGGTGGCAAGATGTGCATCACCCGAATAAATAAATTTTCAATTAATTTTAAATATTTCTATTGATATTCACAAAGAAATGTTTTAAAGTTAGAGAAATTGATTTTTACACAACCGCATACGTAATTTCTTATCTAGAGAGACGGAGGGATTTGGCCCTGTGATGTCTCAGCAACCAGTCTGACGAAGACCAAGGTGCTAATTCCAATAGGCATTGCCTAGAAGATGAGAAGAATGCGTTCCTACAACAGGAGCTTTCTTCTTTTTGAAGAGAGCTCCTGTTTTTATTTGGGGAAATGCGGAATCAAAAACTAGTATCTAGCTTGAACTATAATAAAAGAGAGAAGGAATTGTACATGACAACAAAAACATTAATCAAAGCACCTTTTAAGGCAGACCACGTAGGAAGCTTACTGCGTCCAGCGAACTTGCACGAAGCGAGAACAGAATTCAAAGAAGGAATCATCACAGCAGAGCAACTGCGTGAAGTGGAGACAAAAGAAATCAAACGTATCGTCGACAAGCAAATTGAAATTGGGTTGAAAGCAGTGACGGACGGTGAGTTCAGACGCAGTTGGTGGCATTTGGACTTCATGGAGCACTTCAATGGTGTTGAGGGATATGTTCCGGAAACGGGCTACAAATTCAAAGAAGGTGAAACCGAAAGATACGATGTTCGTAACACAGGAAAAGTATCTTTTAACCCTAACCATCCGTTCATTCAAGACTTCATTGAATTTAAAGAAATTGTGGGAGATCGAGCTGTTGCGAAGCTAACCATTCCGAGCCCTAACCAGTTTTTCAATGCGGGTATTCGTGATGTGACGATTTATCCCGACATCGAAGAATATGCCAAAGACATCATTCAAGCATATCGCGAGGCATTTAAAACATTTTATGAAGCCGGGGCTCGCTATCTTCAAATTGATGATGTTTACATTGCTGGCCTTTCTTCACCGGGAATTCCGTTTAATGACGGTCAATATTCTAGAGATTATTTAATTGATCTAGCATTACGGGTAGTCAATGGCGTGTTAGAAGACAAACCGGAAGATTTACATGTCACGACACATCTATGTCGAGGAAACTATAAATCTGACTGGGCATTTGAAGGAAGTTACGCGTTAATCGCTCCGACTTTATTTGCAAAAGAAAAAGTGGATGGGTTCTTCCTTGAATATGACGACGATCGTTCGGGGAGCTTCAAACCACTTGAACATATTCCTGCTGGCGGTGCACAAGTAGTGCTGGGTGTCTTCACATCTAAAAATGGTGATTTGGAAGATAAAGAAGCCATCAAAGCACGTGTGAACGAAGCGGCTCAATACGTGCCATTGGAGCAATTATGCATCAGTCCACAATGCGGATTCGCTTCGACTCACCATGGCAATATCCTGACTGAAGAACAACAATGGGCAAAATTGAAGTTTATTGTTGACGTATCACATGAAATTTTCGGATAAGTAGGACTGATAGATATATAACAATGTGAATAAAAAACCACCTCTCTGATTTGGACAGCACTGAAATTCCGCTCCGGCGCATTGTGGTTGAATCCAGCGAGAAGTCAGGCAGATATCACTGCCAGTTTTCTCGCTCCGGCTACCACTTGAAAGGCGCTTGCGCTAGTTGTACCTAAGCATAAAGATGACCAGTTTAAACAAATAATAAGCGAGTCTTTCCTCGATTGATCATGGAAAGGCTCGCTTATTTAGATGGGTGTTTTTGTGGAAGAAACCGGGTGAACGGGTAGAAGGCAAAGGCTACTTCTTTGACAGCAGCGAAGCGGAAATCGAACCAATTGGCTCCCTTTTGCCATTTCTCAGTCTCCATTCATTCTGATTTCGGACGGGGTCAAAGCGATTGACTCCTATCTTGCAATATTTATTTTTTCAACCGCTGTGAAGCCCTGAGTTTTTTTGAATTTCATCTGATGTTCAAAGTTAGCCATAGCATCTGAACAATCGATGGCATCAAAGTTCAATGAATTCAACACTCCACGATCGAATTTGACGGATAGAATTGGAACGATTTGGGTCCGGCCAGTGGCTGTATCCAAGATTTCGTCCATTGCGTGCACGACAACAGTTTCAAATGGTAAAATGGCAAACATATCCCGAGCAATCCGAATCGTACAGCTACATACATAGTCTTGTAGAATATCGAAATACATTGTTTTAGACATGTCTTTGACAGAAAGTTTGCCAGTTTTCGTCAATGATTTAACTTGTGTCGGAACAACGTTTTTGGCGTGAACATGAAACTCTACTTCTAATACTTTTGGGTCGGAAATGAAAAATTCGAAGCCGCTCCCGAATGTCAGGAGATCATCCAGGGGCGATAATTCTTCGATGACATCAAAATAAGCGTCGATATCTTGTTGCAGGATTCGATTGGCAAGACGTATCGTGCGTTTTAATTCATCGAATTCCTTCACATCTTCCTGTCGTGCTTGAGTAACAGCGAGTTGTAATTTTTGTTGTTCCTTTTCTGCTGTCTTTAAGAGTTTTTGCATCATCGAAGGTGTGAACGCATCAAGCTTTTGTTGTGCATCCATTTCAAAATGCCCTTTCTCATGTGTATGATGTGGGTGTCGATAATGCCTAATTTCGGGCCAATCAAATGAATCATCACATTCTTTATGGATGGAATGGATCAACTCTATGGAATTGTTATACACGTCGACCTCGAATTGCGCCAATTGAAGCTCTTCTTGTTTCGCAAGCTCTTTTTGTTGGCGTGCCAATAGCTGCCGTTGTTGTTGCGCACTGCTTTTATATTTTCTCCCTGAACTTGAATAGGAGGAATAGGAAATCCCTGAGCCCGGAATACTTGCGGTAGTTCTTCGTTGACCTCTTGAGTTCACAGAATATCTAAGCCCTTTTACACCAGCACTGACGCCAACGCCTCGAGTCGAAAAATTCATGCGTACACCAGGTGCAATTTTAATACTCTTCCTAAAATTCAGCCCCATATCGATCACTCCTTATTCACTAATTATACACGAGAAAAACCATTTTAATGGGATTCCAAATGGTGCTTTTGGATTTTAATTAGGAGAGAAAAGGATGAAGTCGAATAAATCCCAGTTGATACCGAGTAATATCCGTTATCAACATAAAACTCCCTGCACACTACTGTGTGTAGGGAGTTTACTAAACTAATTATTCTCTAGTTGCGTCTTGAATCACTTTTTGCCCGTCTTGCACCACGTAAAAGACAGTGATCTTTGCTCCTTTTTCTAATTCAGTGAAGAAAGGTTTTGCTACTTCAGACAATCTCATTGCTTCCGGTTCATTTTGTTCGTTGGTGACTTCAATTGAGTTTAGATCTTGTAGTCCTACAAACGTTACACTTGCTTCCTCGACTAGAAGTTTCCCATCAGCGGAAGCATTTTCTGCACCTTCCCACACGACATGGTCCTTAGAGACTTTCAACCCTTTCATTTCATTGGCTGTTGACCATACATCGAGCTGATATGTTCCAGCTGGTAAGTTGTTTAAACCTTCAGTCAAATCAAATGGCATCTCAAGAACTTCACCTGGTTTCAGGACTTTTTCTTCTAGCATTTGAGTGAATAGTTTATCTGCGGAAAACGTGTATTGCACAGTACCTGCATCATCCGATAGTTGATAGTCGAAATACTGTGAACTGTTCATCGTCAATGTGATATCTTCCGTTTTATCATTTTTAATGGAGAATACATATTGATGTGATCCTTCCGTCTTTTCTGCAAGACTCGGTACCACCGATCCTTCCACAATGCCACTGTTTTCATTTTCTGCGCCAGAATTCTTTTCATCATTATCATTTTTGCCCTCAGTTGTACCACAACCAGCCAATGCGATCACGAAAACCGCTGTTGATAAAATACTAAGCAACTGTTTGTTCATTTTCATTTTTATTCCACCTTTCAGTTATACCAATTAGACCGTGACGAGCGGAAAAGAGTTACAGTGCTTTTTGAAAATTATATTTGTTGGGAGGGGAAGGGGATGATGCAACTAAACCCAGTACGTTAAGATCGACTGGGTTTGTTGTTGCCTATTATTATTTGTCCGATGATTTTCCATCCAAATCATGATGCAATTCCGTAGCGGGGATTAGTGGGATAGGTGCTTGACCTGCGGATACTGGATTCGCTACGTACTCGAAGTCGCCCGTTCCATCCGGTGCGCTCCCTGTTGCCCAAAGTCCTGCGGCAGATTCTTTACCTTCTGATAAGTTAAAGAACTTATAGGCTTCCGATTGTGATTCCAGCTCTGCTTCAGGTGGGAATGAAGCGGGAACTACCACTCCGTTTTTCTCTTCCAGCTCGGCTATGGCCGCCATCCATTGATATTGGTGGTAACGGTCGCGTGCCAGCATTTTGCGGAAAGTGCTACGGACCCCTTCATCTTTTGTCATATGGTACAGGCGAGCTACCTGCAGGCGACCCTGGCTTTCAGCATGCAGATTTGAGCGCATGTCTGCCAATAAGTTTCCACTTGCCACGATATAAGAACCATTCCATGGCACACCATTTGAGTTGGTCGGCAGTCCACCAAGGCCGCTGACTAGCAAGTGCTGTGGATTGATTCCTCCCATGATCGCTGCAGTGACGGGGTCTTTGGCTGCTTCTGCCTGAGCCTCAGGTGAAGCGCCATCGAGTAATTGACTGACCAGTGAGCAAAGCATTTCTACATGCCCGATTTCTTCTGTACCGATATCCATCAACATATCCTTGTATTTTTCTTCTCCACGACAGTTGAAGCCTTGAAAGAGATACTGCATCATGACGGTCATTTCTCCAAACTGACCACCCAATACTTCTTGCACTTGACGAGCGAACATTGGATCAGGACGTTCCACTTTTACTTCATATTGCAATTCTTTTTGATGGCGAAACATGGTGATACCTCCTAAGATAAAATTGGAATGACATGGTTTGTTGTTACCCGCTTTATTTAGGAGTTAATCTAGTAGAATTAAAATTCTGACAAAAGTCCTATTGCTAGAATTTTGCATATAAAAAAACAGGTAGAGAAAAATCAATCTTTTTCACTACCTGATTTATTTTAGGGACTTAATGGACAGCCCCTTTTTGTCGATTAGTAAAGGGGTTTAGGCGATATTAAATCGCACATTAGCTTGAGGTTAGCGATCTTGATAGATCTGTGAATCCGACAGTTTTTCTTTGCTCATCATTAATATGAAGACAAAGGCAAGTGCGAGAGGCACGAGAGTCCATAAGAATGTAGTCGTCAGAGAGTTCGATAACACTTCCGTGATCTCCTTTAATACATTTGCCGGAATTTGCTCGCGTAATTCAGGAGTCAAGATGGCACGGCTATCTTCACCTTCTGCATTTTGCTTGAATGATTCAGGCAATCCCGCTGTGAATAGATTTTTTTGCAGTACACCAAAGATGGTGATCCCAAGTGTCATTCCCAAAGCTCGTAAGAAACTGCTGGTCGAACTGGCGATTCCTCGTTGTTGAGGGAGAGCCTTTTGGATCGCGGACATCCCAAGAACTGAGAACGATGGCCCCACGCCAAAACCGATAAGCATCATATAAATCGTTAACATTAAGCGTGGAGTTGAAGGTTCTAATGTTCCAAGGCAAATGGTTCCAATTGCCAGTATCATACTGGCCACAATCATGATGGACCTGTAACTGAATTTATTGGCAAGAGCACCGCCCATTGCAGCAGCAATACTGGATGTGACCATCATCGGTAACAGTAATAAGCCCGAGTTGGTTGCGGTTCCACCGGTTACCCCTTGGATATAAAGTGGGATATAAATGGTGGAAACCATAAATACGCCACCATAAAACATACCCGTAAGGACACTATTTGTGTATAAACGATCTTTGAATAAACTAAAGGGTAGAATTGGATCTTTCGCATGTTTTTCAATATAGAGGAAAATGATAAAACACACCATGGATAAAAGAAATAACGAGATAATTTGCCAAGAGCTCCAACTATATGTATCTCCACCTAATTCGAGTGCGAACATAAGCGAGATAGAGAAGCTTACAAGGAATATGGCACCACCCCAGTCAATAATTTGACGCGTGTGTGTGGTCGACTCTTTATAAAATATTGTGATAAGTGCTAAAGCTAATAGGCCGATTGGAATGTTGATGTAAAAAATCCAACGCCAATGAAAAGTGTCTGTGATGAATGAACCCAATAATGGACCTGCAATGCTCGATAGACCGAAGACAGCTCCAAACAATCCACTCATTTTCCCACGTGCTTCACTCGGCACAACATCCCAAATGATGGTGAAAGCAATTGGCATTAACGCACTGCCACCTATTCCTTGAATGGCACGGAAGATCACTAACTGTGTCATCGTTTGTGCAGTTCCGCACAGAACGGAACCAATCAGGAACAGCAGGATACCAAAGATAAAGAATTTTTTCCTTCCATACATATCGGACAGCTTACCGAAAATCGGCATCCCAGCCATTTCAGCTACTAAGTAAGCAGACGTGACCCATACATACTTATCCATTCCGCCGATATCACCAATGATCGAACCCATGCTTGTGGCCACAATGGTGTTGTCTAATGAAGCGACAAATATGCCTAACAGAAGGGCAGCCATTACGGGCACAACTTTAGTTTCTTTTTTCATTTGCTCCAAATCTCCTCTTGCAATGTAAAATTGATAATCCGAAGTTTAACACCCTTAAATAGGTAAGTAAAGAAAGTTTATGAAAAATTCACACCAATGATTATTTACTTAAAAAAGTAAGAATTCAACCTCAATATAGAAAAAAGTAAAACCAGAAGAAATAAATGGGTGAATGGGTGGAAAGTCCTTGTGTACGAAGATAAATCAATTTGAGAAGGTAGAAACCGGTCACGAACGGGTGGAAACCGTCGTGTCCCTCGCTAGTCGCCAACAAAATAGACCCTCCCATAATGGGAAGGTCCCTGGCCTTAAGGTGTTTTTAACGAAATCAAGGCTTCATGGATCATTTGAAGTTTTGTTTCGACGCGGTGCATTAAATAAAATGACACGAAGATCGGAAATCCTACTTCTTGGATGATGGTTAGCCAATCGTTCATCTGTCTTCCCTCCTTTACAAAAAAGGCTGCTCACAAGTAAATTGTGGCAGCCATTTTTCGATTACAATTCAGTTACAGTACGTTCCACAATGCGCGCTTGGTAAGCAGAGACAAGATTTGCTCCATCCGCGTAGAACACGTTGCTTGCAAGCAACGCCTGCATGCCACTTTCCACTTCTGGACCAGTAAGATCCTCGCGGGGCTCGTCCACGGAAATCGTGAATTTTTTCCCCTGTGCTGTGTCAAACAGCATTTCCAGTACTTGTGCCATTGGTCATTCCCCCTTTCAAATTAGTTTTGGATGTTGCCAGTTTCGATTTTTTCGGCAGCTAGTAAAGTCCGAGAAGAAAACCCAGAGAGAATACTAGTTACATTTGCCAACTCATCCGCAGTCGCACTTTCATTAACGTTTCGGTACGATTTCGATTTTTTAATCACTTTGCCGTCTTGCGTCAATCCTGCGTCAAAAGTTAAGCGAACCACAGCTTGTTTGAAGTCGATGATTGCCATGTTTACCACCTCCTTTCATTCTTTATATAGAAGATGGAAGGGATAAAGTGGACACAATTTATAATTTATTTTTTGGGGGAATTAATCTACCGAACATCTTGTGATAGCATTAAAATAGGTCAAGTTAAAAGTAATGAACAACTGAAGGAGCTGTACAAATGATTAAATATGAAATTGTTTGTTTTAGTTGTAAAAAAGTGTTCAAAGTAATCGAAGGAACTGCGAAATATAAACAATTTAAAGAATATAGAAAAGGGGTCTATTGTTGCGATGAATGCGGTCATAACATACGCATGGATGCCATTAAGAATTTCTTTAGATAGGGAATGTGAAAAAAAGAAAAACCACCACAGTTAGCGAATCAAACTGAGGTGGTTTCGTCCCTTTATTTTGCAGCAAGTACTTTTTGAGTGAAAGCCTGGACATCGAGTGCGGTTTCTTCCCGTTTGACATCCTCCAGCATGACATCACGGAAATAGGTTACACTTGCAGGCAATGGGATTTTCAGTAATTTCGTCAATGCCTCTTGATACATGATAACGAATTCATGATCGGTATTGCCACGTTTTAATTCAGCAAAGGACTCATAAAATTGGTCCAGTTTATCTGCAAATTCCAACAATCGGCCTTCAATGGTCTCGTCTTTTCCTTCTTTCATTCGATCAAAGAACACGGGTTGGAATTCTACCGGGATTTCTTCGATGATGAACTTCTCCATCATTTTCTCTTCAACATGTGCAATCATTTGTTTCAGTTCAGGAGAGGCATGTTTAACTGGTGTTTTGATGTCCCCAATGAACACCTCGGCAAAGTCATGATTAATTGTCTTCTCGTATAAGGATTTCCAATTGATCACTTCACCGTTATTTTCCTCTATAGTAGCAAAAAACATCGCGTATTGAGATACTTTCCAACTATGTGCTGCTACGTTGTGTTCTTCAAATTTAAATTTTCCTGGGCATCGAATAATTCGCTCCAAGTCATTCATACTCGTAAAAAATTTGTGAATCCCCATGCAGTATCGACTCCTTTAATGTGGTAACTTTCACCGTATACGAATGTGAATTTAGATCGAAGGTGTAGAATGTATTCATCATACGATTTCCAGTTTTATCTTCGGTCATTCTCCATATAAGTATACAATATGGTGGATTCCCTCTTTAGGAAACAAAAAAACTCATCCCCTAGTACCATCGGAGGATGAGTTTCATTCATTAGTTTGCTACTACTGGTTGTACTACTGGTGTTACATAGTCAAATTCGATTTCGATTTCATCGTCGATCACAAGTGTCCCTTTTTTGCCATCCAATGAGTTGTTGGCAGAAAGTTCAACTGTTAATGTTATGCGGTCTGTTGATAGTGATGTACCCACAAAAGTAAGTTCTTCGTAAGAGCCATCTGCATAATAGGCATCGATATAGAACATGTCGGCAAGATCAGTAGCTGTGTAATCATCAGGTGCAACTTCTTCCAATTTAAGTTCAACTGTTGTTGCGCTTAGAATTGTCGCAGACTCTGCAAATGGAACGTACATATCGAAGAACATGATAGATCTGTAAAGAAGATTAGCAAACTCTCCACGTTTGATATTGTCATTTGTTCCAAATGTAGTTGCCGTTTTCCCACCTGTAATTTCTGTCCCATATAAAGCTTCAATATGCGGTGCAAAAACGCCAACGGCATCTGTAAATGGAGTACTCACTGCATAATCCTCTAAATCAAATCCAAGGTTTAAGAATTTAGCCATTGCGCCACGGCTTAACAGTAGATCTGGACCAAATTTCTCTTTAGTGATACCAGAAATAATCTCTGCTTCAGTCAGTGCATTGACAGCACCTTTGACACGAGAGTTCAAGTCTTTAAAACCAGCATCAGGAGCATTTTTTGTATCTAGACCAAGCACGTTTGCCAAGATCACTGCAGCATCGCCTCGTGTAAGATTTAAGTCAGTTCCAAAAGTTGTAGTTGTTTTCCCTTTTATTAATTCAAATTCATATAAGAAGCTTACCGCTTCGTCATAATTTGGATTTACATCGATAAATCGGTGTTCCGCTGCTGAAGCAGAGGGAGCGATGGCAAATAAAGCCATAACAGCTACTAAACTAGTAGCGATCAATGTTTTATAACGGTTGAACATTTATTTTTCCTCCTAGGATGGGCAAATCTATCAAATTAGTACAATTCAATTTACCACGAAAAAATTTAAAAGAATACAAGAAATAAATGGGATAAAAAACAGACATTCGAACCCCTAAATAAACTTGGATAAATGCGACAGTGGAGGGGGTTCGCGAAGGTGAAAAGACTACTCTATGAGGGGATATCTGAACTTAAATTTTTGGTGATAATTGGAATTTTGAAGAAGGTAAAAAAATGATATAGAGTATAATAGAAAGTAATAAATACGAGAGTAATGATTGACCTATGAAAGGAGATCCATATGAAATTTTTCCATACAGCCGATTGGCATTTAGGCAAGCTTGTTCAAGGTGTTTACATGACAGAAGAACAGAGATTTATCCTACAACAATTTATCGCGGCAATTGCTGAAGAAAAACCGGATGCAGTTGTCATTGCTGGGGACTTATACGATCGAGCGGTACCACCGACGGACGCAGTTAATTTATTGGACGAAGTACTTGAAATGATTGTATTGAAACTAAAAACACCAGTTATCGCGGTTTCAGGAAATCATGACAGCCCTGGACGTTTGAATTTTGGCAGTCGAATGATGAAGTCCAATGGCTATCATATTACGGGCCAACTCAAGAAGGAGATGGAACCGGTTGTCCTGCAGGATGAGTTTGGAGAAGTTCATTTTCATTTAGTTCCTTATGCTGACCCTTCGCAAGTTCGTCATGTATTGGACATTCCTGACATTCAATCGCATGAACATGCGATGAAGAATATAACGGCACATCTAGAATCCACCATGGATCCGTTGGTTCGACATGTCTTTGTTGGACATGCATTTGTAACCCCTCATGGTGAAGCAGAGGACAATACAAGTGATTCAGAACGCCCTCTATCAATCGGAGGCGCTGAATATGTAAGTGCCACGCATTTTAAAAACTTTCACTATACGGCGCTCGGGCATCTGCATCAAGCACACTATGTGTTAAACCCAACGATTCGCTATTCAGGTTCTCCCTTGAAGTATTCGATTTCAGAAGAGAATCATAAAAAAGGATTTAACATTGTGCACATGGACGAACAGGGAAACGTCACTGTTGAAAAACGACTGTTAACCCCTAATCGAGACATTCGCACGGTCGAAGGGAAAATAGAAGACATCTTAAAACATGAAGTGAATGAAGACTATGTGTTTGTGAAGTTGTTGGATGAAACACCAATCCTCTTCCCAATGGAAAAAGTACGATCTGTTTATCCAAATGCCATGCATGTAGAACGCAAAGTGCATACAATCGCGAAAGATTCCGAGCAAAGCACGCCAGGTTCACGATTGAAGATGGATGAAGTCGCCCTATTTAGAGCGTTTTACGAAGAAGTAAAAGGAGTAAAAGCATCAGAAGAAACTGAAACGATCTTTAAAGACGTTCTTCAGGAATTTTTAAATGAGCAACAGGAAATGCCTATCTCCAACCAGAAAGAAGGGTTGAAGATATGAGACCACTATCTTTGAAAATGACCGCGTTTGGTCCATATAAGCATACGGAAAACATTGATTTTAACGACCTTAAAGGGAATCAGTTGTTTGTGATATCAGGTAGCACGGGAGCTGGGAAAACAACGATTTTTGATGGAATCTGTTTTGCCCTTTACGGTTCAGCAAGTGGAGAGGACCGTAGTGAATCAAGAAATATGCGAAGCGATTTTGCGGAAGATGATGTGCATACTTCCGTGGAGATGGAATTTGAGATTCATAATCGGACGTATCGAATCCTGCGTCAAATGGGCCATGTGAAAAAAGGAAATAAGTCAGCGACGGGTGAAAAATACGAGTTTTTTGAAAAACTGAGTGACCGTGAAATTCCTTGCGTGGAACGACAAATCGTCTCTGAAATTAATCCGAAAGTAGAACAAATCATCGGACTTTCAATCAATCAATTCAGCCAGATCGTGATGCTGCCACAAGGGGAATTTCGGAAGTTATTAACTTCGGATACAGAGAACAAGGAAGAGATACTTCGGAAAATCTTTAAAACCGAACCGTATAAAGTGATCACTGAGCGTCTTAAGCGAAAGAAAACTCAAGTTGAAGATGAATTGAAAATCGAACATCGCTCGACCAATAGCTACATCCAAAATATTGAGTCGGTGCTCCCTACAAGAGAGTCATCTCTCTTTCAAACATTAGCTCAGGATCAATACAATATTAATCAAATCCTTGCGGGATTAACCGAAGAAGTTTCCTATTATAATGCGAAAATTACCCGAGATCAAAACAAATACGACCACGCATACAAAGAGCATACGACAAAGTCCAATGAATTCCATCAAGCACAAAGCTTGAACGAACGATTCGCTGAATGGGAAATGAAAGAACAGAAACTAAAATCGTTGAACACGGAACTTCCTTTATTTAATGACAAAGAAAAGCAATTAGAGCGAGCTGAGCGTGCAATCCTAATCGAAGCCATCGAACGACAATTTAGAGATCTTCAACAAGAAATGATTGAAAAAGAGAGAACTTTGAATGCTGCCTATAATTCTGAAGTGAAGGCCAAAGAAAAGCTGGAACAAATCAATCTGTTGTATATAGAAGAAGAGAAGAAATTGCCCCAACGTGAACAACTGGCAGCTACACTTATTCGATTGAGTGACTTCTTGCCAATCGTAAAGGAATTGGATACAAAAGAATTTGAGCTAAAGGCAGTTCAAACACAAGTGGTGGAATTGAATTCAAGCTTTCAGTTAATTGATCGACAAGTAACTACGGGCAATGAGTCGCTACAGGAACTAAAACAGGAAATAGATCAATTGGAAAATCGGTTGGTTATGTTTGATGAGCACGTTCAAACATTAGCCGATTTAAATGATCAATGCCGTGTTTTGAAGGAATTTCTCACAATCCAGCAAGCACTTCATGTACAAGAGTCTGACGTCATCAACAATGAACGCAAGTATAAAGAAGTAAATGAAACATACATGAACTTAGAACGACAGTGGTTCGATAACCAGGCCAGTGTATTGGCGGCTCATCTACATGACGGCGATGCTTGTCCAGTATGTGGCAGTGTCGAACATCCGAATAAAAATGAGCAGGACCAAACACTTTCCCCTTCTAAAGAAGAGCTGGAACAATCTAAAGCAATGTTAAATCAAGTGGATAGCCATTATCGGAATGTGCGTGCTAAACAAAGTGCTTTGTCAGAACAACTAGATAAAAAAGGCGAAGAACTTACGACATTTGGAATTGATGGTCAGCAATTGAGTGAAGTTTACAAAACCATGGACGAGTCACGCTCAAAAGTAAATCTTGAAGTAAGCACGATGCGAAAAGATAAAGCCAAACTAGTGGAAATGAAGAAACAACATCAAGTACAGTACGTAAAAGTAGAAGAGCTGCAGTTGAGAAAAGCACAGGTCGAGAAAACGTATCAAGAAATGCATTCAACTTACGAAAAATTGATAGCCATTTATGATGACAAACTTCAGTCGATTCCGAACGAAATTAGAGTTTTAGCACAGTTAGAACGTCAAATTAAAGAAACAAACGTCTACAAGCATCAGTTGGAACATACGTGGGCAACTGTCCAACAACAACGTCAGGATGCAAAAGAGCAACATTCTTCATCCCTATTGACAGTTAAGCATACTGAACTGGCAGTGCAAGAAACGAATGATAAAAAGGACAAGGCTGATATACAATTCAAAACCGCACTTAAGAATTCATCTTTCGATTTCGAAGAAGACTACCAACTGGCTAGATTATCGAGAAACTCTATGGTTGCATTAAAAGAGGAGATTAACGAGTTCAAACAAGCTCGCCATACATTAAGTGAGCAAGTCGCTGAGTTGAACACGCTACTTGAGAATAAGGTGAAAGTCGATTTGACTGTGCTTCAAAGTGAATTAACGACGATGAAACACGCATATGAAACAGCTTTGAATGAGGTCAATCAAGCGATGGACTATAAAAAAGCAGCAGATCAATTAATCGTAAAAATTTCAAACTCACATGAAAAATCAATGTTGAAGGAACGAGAATTTAATCAAATTACGGACTTGCATGATGTGATTAGAGGACATAATGGCTTGAAAATTTCCTTTGAACGATATTTACAAATTGAATACCTTGAACAAATACTCGTTTCGGCAAATGAACGTCTTAAAAACTTATCAAATGGACAATTCCACTTGATTCGCAGTGAACGTCAGGAATCAAGAGGTAGACAGAGCGGGCTAGGATTAGATGTATATGATGCTTATACGGGGCAAACACGTGATGTCAAAACACTTTCCGGAGGAGAGAAGTTTAACGCTTCGTTATGTCTAGCGCTCGGTATGGCGGATGTTATCCAAAGTTTCCAAGGCAATGTCTCAATCGACACCATGTTTATTGATGAAGGGTTTGGCTCGCTCGATGAGGAGTCGTTGAACAAATCAATCGACACATTGATTGATTTGCAGAAATCGGGACGAATGATTGGGGTTATCTCGCACGTCCAAGAATTGAAAACGGCCATACCCGCAATATTAGAGGTAAAAAAATCGAAAGAGGGCTTTAGTCAAACGCGGTTTGTTCTTAAGTAATTGAAGCAATCTGCACAAAGTATATCTCCTTAGCATAAGTATGTATAGACATGAAAAGGAGATGTATTTTTGACGAAGACCTTTATCGATGAATCGTTGGAAGAACTCCACTTTTGGCTTCAAATTTTGGGGGATCATAGTCGATTCATTCATGACTCCTTGGCACCAAGCGAGAAGGAAAATATCGAAGTTGCGAATTCATTCAAGAAACGTTTTGATAAGCTGCTTTTCAATTCAAAACAAGCAGTAGACCAACAATCCTTGTTATTAATTCTTCAAGAAGCCGAAACGCTAAGTTGTGAGATTCGTGATTTTAAATTGACCCTCATTAAAGAACACTTGGTAGGAGAAATTAAGACTTCATTACCGCCGACTTTCATTAATCATATGGTCAATGAAGTAGAGGAAGCCATTCGGATTTTTTCCTGCTTAGCAAAAGGACAGATGCCGCCAGTTGTTCATTCACTCCATCATGACCTACTATGGTTAATGGATGCTGCGGGTCATGCAGGAACAATCAACGACAAGTTGGACCAGGTAGAAAAAGAGTTGAAGGAAGACGCAAAACTGTATGCAAAAGAATGGGAAGCATTTTATTTGAAAGCAGTAGAACTAGCGGGTTATCTTCGGACGAACGTCCTGGAGTTCCCGGCACTTGCAAAATTCCATAATGATGTGTATCTCGAAATGACTATTTTTAAACGCTTCTTGCGGGAGTTGGAAGAAATGGAGATCAAGAAGGAATCTCTCGGTACGCTTTCTCCTTTAATGGCCGACCATATGGCCCGTGAAGAATGTTATTACCTAATCAAACTATCACAAACGACAGACCTTCCAGCACCTGACTGCGATCCGGCAAAACCTAGGACTGAGTGAACCGAAATAGACAAACAAGCGAGCCTTTCCTTGATTTTACCGAGGAAAGGCTCGCTTGTTTAGAATGAAAAGGCTATTGATGTTGTTTTGATTGGAAAAAATTAGGTGAACGGGTGGAAATCAAATGTGAACGGTAGAAATCAATTCCCGCTCGCTGTTTCTGTAAGTATACTTATAACAGCTGGTGTCAGCTGATGTGGTTAGTACTTACTATCCTTCGATTTATACATTTCCAAATCAGCCGCTTTGATGAGTGTTTCGAATGTCTCGCCATGAGCTGGATAAATCGCATAGCCGACAGAAGCTCCAATTTTATACGAATCCATGAGATGAGATTCCCTTAATTCTTTTTGAAGTCCTTCAACATATGTTGATTCAAAATTCGCTGGAATATTGGGAACTACTATTGAGAATTCATCCCCACCCCAACGTGCAACTAAACCATTATTTCCGGAGTAATCTTTTAGGAAAGAAGCAAACTCTTTGAGCAATTGATCTCCTTTATGGTGACCAAGTGTATCATTCACTTCTTTGAAGTCGTTAAGATCAATCATAACGACTCCAATGCGATGATTTCTGCTTTTCGACTTTTGTTTGTACTTTTGAAAATACTGTTCAACCGTTCTTCGATTGTACGTTTTAGTCAATGGATCATTCTCGGAGAGGTATTTTGCTCGATCAAATTGCCTCCCCGCACACCAAGCGATGGTTAAAAAAATGCTGGTTAATATGAAAAAGTTTAATTTAAAAGGAAGTTCCAAGTATTGATGATAATAAAAATACCGCAAAATATTAAATAAAATTACAACCCCAACCGCGTAGATTCTTCCTTTATATTGCACTAAACTCATCCTCAAATATGTAAATTATTATTTCAAAAAACAAAGCACACTATCTAATTATTGCTGAAGTAGGAAGTATTAATCATTTCATTACCATATTCTACTTAATGACAGTGGGAAAGTCTATCAAATTTTGCTGAATATAGCTGTAGATTTAATTAATACAGTAAGATTGCGTTTATACTAAAGCCTGTAATCAAAAAAATGCTGCCCCTTTAAAGAGGACAGCATTTGATCACTTATTTTTTAATTTTATTATTTTTCTTTGACGCAGACAATCGGCCAAGAGCAAATACACCTGCAGCCAATCCAATCGCAGTGTTCGTACGTTTGTTGAATACTTGTTTGACGACAAGATTCAAGTTAGCTGGTCGTTCAGCTAATCTTCTCATGAAATACCCGTACCAGTCATCACCGAAAGGAACGTATGTTGTGAAGTTATAACCTTGTTTCGCAAGATCAATTTGCATCTCTTTGCGGAAACCATAAAGCATTTGGAATTCGTATTTGTCTTTCGAAATATTATTTTCTTCAACAAATTTCTTCACATGGTTGATGACGTTGTGATCATGTGTAGCGATTGAAGAAAATTTACCATTCAATAAATGATATTCGATCAATTTGATGTAATTAGCATCGATATCTTCTTTTGTTTGGTATGCATGTTCAGGAGATTCTTTATATGCGCCTTTAACGATGCGAAGACGTAAATTTTTATATTGTTCGATGTCGTCTTGTGCACGGAAGAAGTATGCTTGAATAACGGTACCGACATTGCTGTATTCTTTTAAAAGTTCATCCATTAAATCAAATGAAGGTTGAAGATGACCGTAGTCTTCCATATCAATATTGATATGCATATCGTATTTGCTTGCAGCAGCAACAATTTCTTTCAAGTTTTGGTAACAGAAATCAAAATCGATATCCAAGCCAAGTTGTGTAGCTTTCAATGAAATGTGGGCATCCACACCATTTTCATGGATGGCTTCAATCACTTCAAGGATATTGTTTTTTGCTTTGATTGCTTCTTCTTTTTCGAAAACGAATTCTCCAAGGTTATCGACTGTCGCGCTGATCCCTTGAGCGTTAAGTTCTTTTATGCTCTTAATAGTCTCTGCAACATTCGTTCCTGCTACGACTGTTTGAGCACCCATTTTCAGACCATATTTCTTAGCTGCGCTATTCAATAGTTGGTTTTGAGACAAGCTCATGAATACATCTTTTAAAATTGGCATTGTTTTTCCTCCTGAAAGTGTTTCATACTATATCATTTTACATCTGAAATTGATGGGGAAGTTTCTCCACAACTTATTATGTTAATTTGATTTAGGTTTATTATATAGCTTTTACATTGAACATGCATTATAATTTGCACTGAAAAAAAGGGTTCAGAATATACGAAAAAAGCAGTGAATATTAGGTTTACAGTATTGGAAATACTTGCATTTTCCTAACCAGTAATATTGATTAATAGCTTTGAAAAACAATCATCATTAGATGAAAGGGAGGATATCTCCCATTTTCAATCAACCATCTAATTATGGGATTAACAACACATAATTAAACCTCAATTTTTAAAAGATTATCATTATAGATTGGACTAAGTGTTCCATTGAATAAAGCTTCAGCGCTGTGTAATAAAGAAATCGATGGGAGGTCAAAATTTCATCTTCTACCGATTGTCCGTTAAAGGAAGGCATCTATTCTCTCGTTTCCAAAATCAAAATCACTTTGCATATTGAGGAGACAAGGGAGCGATGGACGTGCACCCTCCGCAGGATGTTCTGAAAGAAAAGAGAAAGGGTGAAATGACTTCGTCATTTCACCCTTTCTCTTATTAATCATTAGACCATGTTGCAGCAGTAAGGCGTCCAAAGCGACCTGCAATCCTTCATGATTCACACCATAATATATTACTGAAGGACCGGGTTTCCTAAGCTAATTGCTGTTCAGCGAATTCGCGATACAGTGAATGGGATTTTATTAGTTCGTTATGCGTGCCAATTCCCGTAACTTGCCCTTGTTCAATAAAGATAATTTTATCCGCATTGACGATAGTCGATAATCGGTGCGCGATGACAAATGTTGTACGTCCTTCCATCAAGCGTGTTAATGCTTGTTGGACGATACCTTCAGATTGACTGTCTAAGCTTGCGGTTGCCTCGTCCATCATGAGGATTTTAGGGTTTCGAAGGAATGCTCGAGCAATGGCAATTCGTTGTCGTTGTCCTCCCGATAATTTTACGCCCCGTTCCCCAACTTCTGTTTCCAATCCATTTGAAAAGGCATGGATAAACTCATCTGCATACGCCATCTTGGTAACTTCCCAAAGACGTTCATCTGTAATATTTTCTGAATCATGTAATCCATAACATAGGTTGGCACGAATGGTACCGGCCATCATGGCACTTTCCTGCGAAACATAACCGATTTGATCACGCCAGGAAGTCATGGACAACTCATCAATCGGTGTGTTGCCGATTCGAATTTCCCCAGAAGTAGGTTCATAAAAACGTTCAAGTAATCCGAAGATTGTTGTTTTTCCTCCACCACTTGGACCTGCAAAGGCAATCATTTCACCCGGCTGGGCGTCAAACGATACATCTTTAATCACGGGCTCCTCGTCATTATAAGCAAAGGTTACATTGGATACGTGCACCGGTTCGTTCGTGATATCCACTACCAATCCTTCTTGCCCTTGTTCTAATGGCAATTCAAGTATGTCAATGATTCGTTCTGTCGCTCCTTTGGCTTTTTGTAGTTCCGTAAAGAACATGGCAAATGACGTGATTGGGAAAATGATTTGGAAAAGATAAAGTAAGAATGCAACGAGTGAGCCAGTCGACATCGTCCCGTTAGCAACGCGAATGCCGCCATATCCAATGATCATGACAATGACTACCATGACTACTAGGTACATAAGGGGGCCAATCATCGCGAATATACGTGCTTCCTTCAGACCGAAATTGAGTAATTTAGAGATTCCGCTTAATCCGTTTTCTTCTTCCACGTTCTCAGCAGTAGATGACTTCATTAATCGGATTTCACCTAGGGTTTGTGTAATATTTCCAGTAAATACGGCGGTTTCATCCTGTAAACCACGTGATATTTTCGCCATTTTCTTGCCAAGTGGAATCATGATGGCTACAGTAATTGGCACGGAAAGTAACATAATTAGTGTCATTTTCCAATCCAAAACGAGAAGGATGATAATGGCACCGATGATGGAAATAATCCCATTGATAAATTGTGGGAAATGATCCGAAATTAAATTTCGTACAATGCCTGTGTCGCTGACAACACGGCTGACGACTTCACCTGTCGCTTGTTTATCGAAAAAACTGACGCGTAATCGGATTAGCTGTTTCCACATCCGGTCACGCAGTCGTGCAACTATGGTGTGCCCTACTAAACTTAATAAATAGATGGAGATCCCACTAATAATCGCTTGAACGATAAACGCAACTCCAATTCCGATAATGAGAGGCGTGCTTAAAGCATCAAACGAAAAACCATCTACTAAATTTTTGGTTAGTAAAGGGACAATCAACCCGACAATCGTTGTAAGAATACTTGCGGATAAACCGATAATCAGTGCAGTTTTTGGGATTTTAAGTGAGAGAATGAGCTTGAAAAATGGCTGCAGTCCGTTCTGTTTTTGTTCCATTATGAATACTCCTATCATTATACTGTTTCGTGTTCTTCATAGAGTTCAACAACTCTAGGGATGATTCCTGCATCCCCTGAATAAATAGGAGGGGATACCAAGTTACTTACCTATAATAAAATTTTTTAGTAGAGCAAGTCGTTCTCGGAATATCAATTTCGATTCGACGGTTTTTGGCGTCTTTGCTGCTACCACGTCAGCTTGGAGTTCTAGTTCGGAAGCAATATTTTTTGCGCGTGCAAGGTGATAATCACTGGTAATGATGGTTACTTTTTGTGTAGAAAGAGGAAACAATTCTTTGGAGAATAAAATATTCTCATAGGTGGAGGTAGATACTGATTCTAGCAGTAGACGTTTCTCTTCAATTCCATTTTCAATAAGATATCTTTTCATTGCTTCGGCTTCACTGATATACTCGTCATCCCCTTGACCACCAGATAAAATCAACTTCACATGTGGATATTCCCTTGCATACTTCAATGCCGCTTCTAAGCGATAACGCAAGGAAAGGGAAGGGGTTTCGCCATTCACTTTAGCACCGAGAACAATTGCATAATCATTTTCTCCATTGGCAACAGGCGTTTGTCCTTCTTCCATCCAATCTCCTGTCAGCATAAATAAGAAAATAAACGCGATTATGATAAGGCAAAGCATGATGATTATTTTGTGAAAAATCGTTATTGTAATCACTCCTTTCATTTAGCTCATGCGGCTAGTGTGAATGCATAATAAAGAACGTAGATAATCTTCCTTAAGTTTCCTCAATTATAACTTATTGGTTAAGTATATTAGCTCACAATGGAAAAAAGCATTCCGAATTGGACGGAATGCTTTTCGTTTTCCTATGTTCAAGAATTAAGCTTTAACAGTTGCTTCAGTAATCGGTGTACCTTCATCTTTAAGCGGACTAATACTGCTTGGCGGTGTTACGCGTTTAATGAAGAATGCCAAGATTAATGCAACGACTGCAACGAGCGTAGCGATGAAGAATGAATAAGTGATCCCTTCGAGCATAGCTTTGTTCGTCAATTCTGCAATTGCTTCGGGAGTTGTTGGTGCATTTCCTGACTTAGCTGCATCTGCCGCAAGTTCTGCGCCTTTAGATTCCATTCTCGTATTCATGATGGTAATAAGAATGGCAGACCCGATAGCGCCAGACACTTGTTGTAACGTATTATTCATAGCCGTACCATGTGGGTTGGCCGACATCGGCAGTTGGTTCAAGCCGTTGGTCATAACTGGCATCATAACCATGGACATCCCAAACATACGAGCCGTATAAATCATCATGATGTAAAAATATCCTGAATCCATCGTAAGTTGACTTAATAAATAAGTCGTAACCACTGTAATGACAAGACCAGTAACTGCCAAAGCGCGTGCCCCATATTTATCGAATAATTTCCCGGTAATTGGCGACATAAGTCCCATAGCTATTGCACCTGGAAGCATCAATAACCCAGAATGGAATGGTGAAATTCCACGGATATTTTGAACATATAGTGGCGTTAAAATCATAGCTGAGAACATGGCTACCGATACGACGATTGAAATAACGGAAGACAAAGCGAACATTGGATGCTTGTAAATTCTGAACTCCAACAAAGGGTCATCCATACGAAGCTGACGTAGAACGAAAACAATAAGTGAGATGACACCTACAATGATCGTTCCATAAACAATTGGTGCGTCCCACCCTTTTTCACCAGCTGTACTAAATCCGTATAGAAGTCCGCCGAAACCAATACTTGATAAAATCAGAGATAAAATATCAAGTTTCATATCTCTATTCGGCGTAATATTACGTAGTTTAAAGGCTGCATAAATGAGAATGATAACGGAAAATGGCAACACGATTTCAAAAAGAGTACGCCAAGTATAATGTTCTACTACCCATCCGGAAAGAGTAGGTCCGATTGCTGGAGCGGTAATCATAACCAGGCCGAAAATCCCCATTGCAGCCCCGCGTTTTTCAACAGGAAAAGCAGTTAACATAACGTTCATAAGAAGTGGCATCATCAGTGCGGATCCCGAAGCTTGGACCATTCTTCCTGCTACGAGAACCCAAAATTCTGGTGCAACGATTGCAAGGATGGTACCGAGAGTGAACAGCGTCATAGCTGTCAAAAATAACTTGCGATTCGTGAACTTTTGGACAAAATAAGCACTTGCAGGAATTAAGATCCCGTTGATTAGCATATAGCCAGTGGTAATCCACTGCACTTGTGAATACTGAATCTCAAACTCTGCTGCAATAGTGGGCAACGCAACATTTAATAGAGTGTTGTTCAACAATGCGATGAAGGCTCCAACAAATAGGATTGCAATCATGGCATAGGGTGGTTTTTTTTGTTCATTTACATGACTCATTCTATATCCTCCAATCAAACTATTGTTTGATAAAATTTACGTTCAATTTAGCACTTTTCATATATTATACCTTTAGTATAAAAAATGCAAACACCGAAAGCGGTTTCATTTAAAAATACTAGTATAAAAGAGTTTAATTTAGATTATTAAATTATACTCATAGTATAAAAGGGTTATTTGCATTAGGCGGAATACGATTTCTTTTCGATGCGGGACACAAAAAACCAGTGCTCAAGCAAACGACAATTCGGAGAATATTTTCATCTGATAAAGAGTAATGTAGACGAAGAGATGACGAAGGACGAGGCTGTTTTGGATTATCTAGATAAATAAAGAAAAGGGGTGTAGGTTTGTTACTATTCATCATTTTGTTGGGCGTTATCTTTATCGTTTTGGCAACTGCAGTTTTAAAAATCCATCCATTTTTAGCTTTATTGTTTAGTGCATTTTTTGTAGGAATTGCTTCAGGGATGCCATTGACAACGGTTGTTGAACATGTCAATGCTGGTTTTGGTGGGTTAATGACCAGTATTGGGCTCGTCATTGTAGCTGGTACGATTATTGGTGTTATATTAGAAAAATCCGGTGCAGCGTATCGTATGGCAGAAGTGGTATTGCGAATTCTTGGTGAAAAACGACCTCAACTAGCCATGTCTGTAATCGGATACATTGTATCAATACCAGTTTTTTGTGATTCTGGGTACATTATTCTTTCAAGTTTGAAGAAAGCGTTGGCTAAGCGGGCAAAAGTGACTGTTGCTTCAATGGCAATTGCGCTTGCTACTGGATTATATGCGACCCATGTACTTGTTCCTCCAACTCCTGGACCAATAGCGGCAGCGGGGAACATTGGAGCGGCGGATTATCTAGGAACCATTATATTGATTGGTTTATTGGTTGCAATTCCAGCGACAATCGTTGGGTATTTATGGGCTAGAAAAGTTGGGACGAAAATAAATGTGGAAGCGGATTCAGATGCGCTTGAATTGAATTATGATGAAATCGTCAAATCGTTTGGCAAAATGCCTTCTACATTCAAATCTTTTTTACCTATTATTTTACCTATTGTACTAATCGGTATTGGCTCAGTTGCTACACTCGTCGGCGGTGATAGTGGTTGGATTAATTTCTTGAAATTTTTAGGATCACCGACAGTTGCATTATTATTAGGCGTACTTGCTTCATTTTTATTATTACCTGAGCTAAGTGAAAAAACACTATCATCCTGGGTTGGGGAAGCGCTAAAAGAAGCTGCTCCAATTCTACTGATTACTGGTGCTGGTGGGGCATTCGGTACGGTTATTAAAAATACCGGGGTAGCCGAATTACTTCAAAATATGGATTTAGGCGCACTGGCAAATGGCGCATTATTTTTACTCATACCATTCCTAATTGCTGCAGCTCTTAAAACTGCACAAGGTTCTTCCACAGCAGCACTTGTGATTACATCGGCTTTAATAGCACCAATGCTTCCACAACTTGGCATTGAAGGAGCGATTCCATTAGCTCTTGTTGTGATGGCAGTCGGAGCCGGTGCTATGACTGTAAGCCATGTGAACGATAGCTTTTTCTGGGTTGTCACACAATACAGTGGAATGAAAGTGACAGATGCTTACAAGGCAATGACGATGGCGACATTGCTGCAAGGTGTCACGACAATTATCGTCGCCATGATTCTATGGTTCATTATGGTTTAACAGTAAGAATACCCAACACCCCAGTCATGATTCTTCATAACTGGGGTTTTTAATTGTAAAAAACCAGTATTCATATCATGCTATATATAGAGGGTTCTCTCAAAGGAATACGAATGAACACATAGAATGAGAATGATCAGCAAGCACGGGAGGTTAGCATATGAAAATAGTCATCGCACCAGATTCATTTAAAGAAAGCCTAACAGCGAAAGAAGTATGTAATGCAGTTGAAAGTGGTTTTCGAAAAGTCTTTCCACAATGTGAGATTGTCAAAGTCCCGATGGCGGACGGAGGTGAAGGGACAGTTGAATCTTTAGTGGATGCGACTGGAGGTTCAATCATCACTACTGTTGTTACGGGTCCACTTGGACATAAAGTCGAAGCGTTTTTCGGCATGCTAGGAGATGGGAAGACGGCTGTCATTGAAATGGCAGCCGCATCCGGACTGCATTTAGTCAAACAAGAATCCAGAAATCCAATGTACACGACATCTCGTGGTACCGGCGAACTTATAGTTGCTGCCATGGATCAGGGAGCTGATCATATCATCATCGGCATTGGTGGAAGTGCAACGAATGACGGCGGTGCGGGCATGGTAAAGGCTCTTGGGGCGAGGTTGCTTGATACTAACAGAAATGAGATTGATGAAGGGGGAGGTTTTCTTGGGAAACTTGCCACAATCGATTTGACTGAAATGGATCAACGTTTATCTAGCGTGAAATTTGACGTAGCGTGTGATGTGGACAATCCGTTAACAGGACCAAGAGGGGCTTCCGCAATTTTTGGTCCGCAAAAAGGGGCATCCCTAGAAATGATCCAGGAACTGGAAGCAAATTTAGGACATTATGCGACGATTATTGAACATGCGATAGGGATACATGTAGAAAATATTCCAGGAGCAGGTGCGGCTGGTGGATTAGGTGCAGGCATGCTGGCGTTTTTGAAGGCAGAACTTAAACGTGGAGTCGATATTGTCATAGAGGCCACAGATCTTGCACATCATTTGAGAGGAGCTAATCTCGTAATCACAGGAGAAGGGAAGATTGATAGTCAGACGATTTATGGGAAGACACCAATTGGCGTAGCGGAAACGGCAAAAAAATTTAATGTTCCTGTCGTTGCCATAGCGGGTAATGTTGCACATGACAGTGATGTCGTAAAGGAATATGGGATTGATGCCTTGTTTAGTGTGGTTCCAGGAGTAGTTACAATGGATGATGCACTTAAGAATGCTTTTCAAAATATCGAGAGAACGGCAGAAAATATGGCAACCTTATTAAAAATGAACATGTAAGTAGCAAAATATAAATTGAATGAGAAATTATTTAAATAGAAAAGAAGAAATTTTCCGACAACAGATTAGTCAATAGAACCATAACGGATATAATGGGACCTGAATCAAGGTCCTTTTTCTTTAATTTTCCAGGACTGTTTAGCCGGCACATCTTCTTATGGAACTAACGACGGAGCTTAATTGGACAAGCTGGATGGTTCCATTCGCAATATGAAAATGAAGTTTTTATCCATCCCTATGATGCAACGTTATATTTTTATGATCAATTGTTTGTTGAGATCATCTAAATACAGGCAATACTCGTCCTCGGAAGTAATGTTGGCAATGTCGATGATTTCCTTTGGTATTTTGATGTAGCCCTTTTCTGAGATTAGTCGTTTGTTGTGAAGGGACTTGGGATTTTCTCTTCGTATGAAAATCATTTTTTCCTCATATTCGATATCTACACTTCTTCCTACGTGCAATCCTAATTTAACTTGAAAATTTTTTGGAATCCTCAAAATTCCAGTGACAGGAAAGTCTTTGCAAGTGTATTTTTCCATGCTCATTTGGGCTCACTCCTTGACTATCTTTTTCCTTTATTTGAGAAAGTGAAACATAGAAGGAGATTATGTACTTTCTTCTAGGTGAACTAAAGGAGGAAGATAGTTTCCATGAATCATGGCTTTTTTGGACTTTAACTATGATCCTGTAGATTTCAGTATTGTAAGTTTAATAGATGCAGTGTAAAATTACACTAATCAGTATAATTTGTAACTATATTAGAGGTGGTATTATGATAAATAGACAACAAGTGATTCAGCTAATTTCCAGTAAAATGAGGCTGATTCGGTTAGAGAAAAATTATTCACAAGAAAAGATGGCTGAAATTATCGGGATATCCAAGAAGACACTTGTTCAAATCGAAAAAGGCAGGGCTTTATCTGGTTGGACGAATGTAATTGCTGTCTGTGCATTGTTCAGGGACAGTGAGATACTGCAGTCAATATTAGGGGACGAACCATTGGAAATAATTGAAACAATTGCTCATAACGGGATTGATCGTCCCAAAGAAAAATCAATGGGTGGCAGAGTATGGTGGAAAGACATCGATCGAAAAGGAGATTATCGAGTGCAGCAAAATGTGATCAGCCAGCATTATCGGATTCTGGATGGGGAAAATTATCGGTGCTACAGTTCATTCGAAGAAGAGGAAACTTTTATTCGTTTGAAGGAGTTATCAGAAGAAATGTTCGATTAGAATGATGGGAAAGCCTCTAATACTTAGCCTAAGTTTGGTGATTGCGACCGCGTAGGGTTAAATGGCTGTACTTGATTTATTTTTGAGGTTATTTCTTTATCGGAGGCTTCTAAATATCTGGATAAATTAATGAACGAGTTCAGTGGAAGTAGAAGGGTTAATAATATAATTTGGAAATAAAGGAAGTGTAGGATCATTCGAATGAAAAAAACAATAACCTTACTAACCGTATCCGTATTTATAGTTATTGGAAGTGTGTCTTATTGGTACGTAAATTTTCCGGCTTATGAAAAATTAGCGGAAGAAAGGATCGATACGTACATGGCATCTCAAGGTATCGATAAAAACAAAGTATCGAAAAAAAAATCACAAAAATATTATGAGTTGGGTAGATGGATTATTGATTATAAATTTGATGAAAAAGATATTTCATATGTGTATGAATATGACAAATCGAAGGATAGTATCCTCTTATTGATTCGTCATAGAGGTATTCCAATTGACATTATTAAAAAGGACGTGAAATATCCATCCCTTGACAAAGATGGAGGTTGGACTTCATTTGATGAAAATGGAGATATCTTATTAAAATAATTATTATTATCAAAAATACGAGTAACCGCAGGAGCAATGTCTTTGTATTTGCGACGAGTAATCGCAAGAGCAATGTCTTTGTATCTGCGACGAGTAATCGCAGGAGCAATGTCTTTGTATCGACGAGTAAACGCAGGAGCAATGTCTTTGTATCTGCGACGAGTAATCGCAGGAGCAATGTCTTTGTATCTGCGACGAGTAACCGCAGGAGTAATGTCTTTGTATCTGCGACGAGTAACCGCAGGAGCAATGTCTTTATATCTGCGACGAGTAATCGCAGGAGCAATGTCTTTGTATCTGCGACGAGTAACCGCAGGAGCAATGTCTTTGTATCTGCGACGAGTAACCGCAGGAGCAATGTCTTTGTATCTGCGACGAGTAATCGCAGGAGCAATGTCTTTATATCTGCGACGAGTAACCGCAGGAGCAATGTCTTTATATCTGCGACGAGTAATCGCAGGAGCAAAGCGTCGGCCGCAGTGGAAATCTTTCTATATAAATAAACGGACCATCCCAAAAAGTCGATTTCATGACCTTTTGGGACAATCCCAAATTCTGATAGTGTACTATTTGTACGGATTATGTGTGTTTATGACTCTGTCTCATACCTATCGCACTAAAACCTTACTCCACATAATCATTTCGTACGGCTTCATTGGATTCAGCAAG
>Ga0209013_10000451_pt1 | contig 36236 bp, 26 predicted proteins | sample Cruoilmetagenom2_FD_187291 | JGI IMG/M metagenome (GOLD analysis project Ga0209013, IMG submission 187291) | Oil polluted marine microbial communities from Coal Oil Point, Santa Barbara, California, USA - Sample 2 (SPAdes) (version 2) | ecosystem: Environmental > Aquatic > Marine > Oil seeps ...
AAACTGCTTTCCCTGTCTATCTGCACGGCGCGGGGAGCAATTTCTGACTGAGCAAACTGGTAGACTGCTTCGCGCAGCATGTTGATGTCTTCGCCCAGGTCAAAATCCAGCGTGGGGTAGTTGGTGCTCATTCAGTTCAGTCTCCGCCTGATAAATAGTTTATAAAAAAATAATTCATGTTTTTACCTTCACTCTTTTCCGGGCGGTCATTTTGCTAAGTGCATCCAGGCACTTGTCTTCCGCATTCCGTAAGTCCAGCAACATGAACTCAAGATCCTGCTGCTGGCTTTTCAGCTCCTCCTGTTTATCCCGAATCCTCGCGAGCAGTTTTTCAAGCTGCTTACGATTATTCCGGGGGGAGCCATACATCAATACGATTTCAGCGCTTTCGTCCAGGCTGAGGCCCAGGCGCTTTCCGCGCAAGATTAGCCTCAGCTTGATGCGGTCGGAAGGACTATATATACGCCGTGTACCTTCCCGTGCCGGTTTCAGAAATCCCTTTTCCTCGTAAAACCGTATGGTTCGTGTCGTAACGTCGAACTCGCTGGCGAGATCGCTGATGCTGTAATTTTTGTTCATTCAGACCGTCCCGTTCAATATCGGCCAGAGTATACCTTACGTTTACGTAAACGTAAACTCTGCAAGAATCAAAGACACTTAATGGTCAGAGCCATCATGTGCCAGCTGTGAATTCCAGGACCCTTTGCAACACGATGTTGCAAGAGGAGGCCCCAGGGACGGGTTTATGCCATGTTCTGGAAGAAGGCCCCTTGCTTCGAACGGGCGCGCCTGCAAGTAGTACCAAAAATCGTCAATAACGTTGCGGGAATTCACAGCTAGCCAGCGGATTATGGTCACCGAATTTCATGTCTAAACATCAAATGTTTTATTTAAACGCGCCAAAAAACTCCATCACCGCGCATTGGATCAAAAATAGGTGGTTTAGCAGTAGACAGCGCCTCATGAATAGAGAATCATTCGAGCAGGAAACAACCATCAAGGTCTTGAAACATGAATCCAAGAATCGAGTCGGGCGGCTTGTCAATCGCCACGGAACTATACCAATTGGTCAATGAAGAAATCATTCCGGGAACGGGCATCGATACGGATCAGTTCTGGCAATGCCTGGGGCATATCAACCGGGACCTGGGGCCTAAAAACAAGGCCCTGCTGGAAAAACGGCATGACATGCAACTGCAACTCGATGAATGGCACCGGCAGAATCCGGGCGCCCTTGATATGCCGGTCTACAAGCAGTTTCTGCATGATATTGCTTACCTGATACCCGAGGGAGAGGACTTCAGGATCACCACTGGCAATGTCGACCCGGAAATTGCCACCATCGGCGGCCCACAACTGGTGGTGCCGGTCAGCAATGCGCGTTTTGCCCTCAATGCAGCCAACGCACGCTGGGGCAGCCTGTACGACGCCTTTTACGGGACGGACCTGATTTCAGAGGATGGCGGCTGTGAGAAAGGCACAAGCTTCAATCCGGCGCGTGGTGAGAAAGTCATCGCAATGGCGGCCGGATTTCTTGATGATGTATTTCCGCTGACTTGCGGAACCTACCGGGATGTCAACGCATATGCGATTGACGACTCAGCGAGTCCGGCCTGGCTGCGAGTGACACTGGATGATGGCAGCGCCACGGAACTGGCCCGGCCCGGCCAGTTCACCGGGTATGAGCGGAATGCAGAGACACTGGTCATATTGCTGAAAAACAACGGTCTGCACGTTGAATTGCAGATTGACCCCACCCATCCCATCGGCAAAATGTCGGCTTCCGGGATGAAAGACGTGATCCTGGAATCAGCGGTCACCACGATCCAGGACTGCGAAGATTCGGTTGCGGCGGTGGACGCGGATGACAAAGTCACCGTCTACCGGAACTGGCTGGGATTGATCAAGGGCGACCTGTCCGCCTCCTTCGACAAAGGCGGCAAAACCCTCACCCGCCGGCTCAACCCGGACAGGAACTACACAGCACCGAGCGGTGAATCCTTCTCCTTGCCAGGCAGAAGCCTGTTACTGGTACGCAACGTCGGTCACCTGATGACCACCAATGCCGTGCTGAATGACCAGGGCCAGGAAATTCCCGAGGGTTTTCTCGACGCCATGGTCACTTCGCTCTGTGCAATCCACGACATCAAGGGCAATACCCGGCTGCGAAACAGCCGCAGCGGCAGCTTCTACATCGTCAAACCGAAGATGCATGGGCCGGAAGAAGTCGCTTTCACCTGTGAGCTGTTCGGCCGCGTTGAGGACTGTCTCGGCCTGGACCGCAACACCCTGAAAGTCGGCATCATGGACGAGGAACGCCGCACAACCGTCAACCTGAAAGAATGCATCCGCGCAGCCAGCGAACGGGTCGCTTTCATCAACACGGGTTTTCTCGACCGTACCGGCGATGAAATTCACACAAGCATGGAAGCCGGGGCAATGCTGCCCAAGGAAACCATCAAGCTGCAGCCCTGGATTCTGGCCTATGAAGACTGGAACGTCGATACCGGCCTGGAATGTGGTTTACCCGGCAAGGCACAGATCGGCAAGGGTATGTGGGCCATGCCCGATGAAATGAAAGCGATGGTCGATTCCAAACTGGCTCACCTGCAAGCAGGCGCCAGTTGCGCCTGGGTGCCCTCGCCCACCGCAGCCACGCTGCATGCCATACACTATCTTGGGTACAGTGTCAGTGAGCGGCAAATGGAACTTTCATCCCGTCCAAAGGCCAGCCTGGATGACATTCTGACACCGCCCCTGCTGGGTGAGGTTCAACTAAGCGCTGAAGAGATCCAGGCAGACCTGGATAACAACGCCCAGGGCATACTCGGATACGTCGTACGATGGATTGACCAGGGAGTTGGCTGCTCCAAGGTTCCGGACATTAATGACACCGGCCTGATGGAAGACCGCGCCACCTTGCGCATTTCCAGCCAACACATCGCCAACTGGTTGCGCCACGGCATCTGCTCCGAAGAACAAGTCATGGAAACCCTGCAGCGCATGGCGATTACCGTGGACCAACAAAATTCCGGCGACCCGATGTACCGCAACATGGCGCCAAATTATGACGACAGCGTTGCGTTCCAGGCTGCCTGCGACCTGGTGTTCCTAGGCTATGAACAACCCAGCGGCTATACCGAGCCCATACTGCACCGCCGCAGGATCGAGGCCAAGGCCCGGTTTGGTCAATAGGCCGTTACTTCTTGCGGCAGGCGACCACAGTCACCGCTTTTAGTGACATCACCGGCATGCCACGCTGATTGAAGACCTCGATTTTGGTGTGTATCAGCCCTCTTCCTGTATACCCATATGATAAATCTCAGTTCTCTGTATCAGCAGCCATGGCCAGTATATTCCGGGCCTGTTTCAGGTGCGGGATGTCCAGCATGACGCCGTCCAGGCTCAATGCCGCCTCTCCAGGATTGGCAGCAAACAAATCGACGATGCGGCGGGCCTGGGTGATTTCTTCCCCGGTCGGGGTAAATGCCGAGTTGATGACTGCTACCTGGTCCGGGTGGATCGCGAGTTTACCGGAAAAACCGTCCCGCCTCGCCTCATCACAGGTGGCGCGCAAACCTTCCGGGTCACGAAAATCTGAGTAGATTGTGTCGATGGCCGCCACGCCGGCTGCATGAGCCGCGAAAAGGCATAAATTCCGGGCCAGTTGGAATGGCGAAGTCCAGTTGCCATCCCTGTCCTTGTTGGCCAGTGCCCCCAGGGCGGTGCCCAAATCTTCAGCCCCCCAGGTCAACCCGGCCAGCCGCTGGTCACAATTCACATACTCTCCGAGTGAAAAAATAGCTGCGGGCGTTTCGGTGGACACAGGCAGAATTCGAGTCGAACCCATTGCAAAACCCAGCTCTTTTTCAAAATCTTCCAGGATCTGCCCGAGCAGCAGAACATCTTCCGGTGAGCGGGTCTTGGGCTGAACGATGCCATCCGGCCTGCTGTGCATGATGGCTGCCAGGTCTTTCAGTGCCGCTGGCTGGTCAATCGGATTGATCCTTACCCAAATTTGCTTTTGTCGGCCTTCAGCGTGTTCTGCCAGGAAATCACTGGCCAGCTTGCGGGCTACCACCTTGTTTTCAGGTGCAACCGAATCTTCCAGGTCGAGAATGAGCGCATCGGCAGAAACCGTCACACTTTTTTTCAGTTTTCTTCCACTGTCTCCGGGGACAAAAAGCAACGAGCGAAATTTCATTCCCTAGGTTCCCTTAACATCAGAGCTGAACGCTTGCATTTAGCGACCAGTTCATCGTGCTGGTTAAATGCACGGTGCTCGAAAATGACGATGCCGTTATCCGGGCGCGAATTGCTATCGCGCAGCTCGGTCACCTCGGTTTCTACGCGCAGCGTATCGCCATGGAACAGCGGGGCCGGGAACCGTACTTCGTCCCAGCCCAGGTTGGCTACCGTGGTGCCCTGCGTGGTGTCTCCGACCGAGATGCCTACCATCAGCCCCAGGGTGAGGCAGCTATTAACCACTCGCTGCCCGTACTCCGTCTCGTTCCTGCAATACTCTTCATCCAGGTGCAATGCTGCGGAATTGTGGGTCAGCGCAGAAAAAAATACGTTATCCGCCTCGGTGATGGTGCGCCGTAACTGGTGGTCAAAGACCTGCCCAAGAACAAATTCTTCAAAATACAGTCCGGCCATTCCAGCCCTCCTATCCGGGGTTTACCTATTTGACAGTCTGGGCAAAGCTTACACCAAATCAACGCCGGAATCGTTCAACCTTGTGCTCTACCAGGGAGTAAACGGAAGGCACAACCACCAGTGTCAGCAGGGTTGAACTGATCAAGCCTCCGATCACCGCAACGGCCAGCGGGCCATTGGTGTGAGAACCGGCGCCGAATCCCAGCGCGGCGGGGAGTAATGCCAGGATAATGGTGAACGACGTCATCAGGACCGGCCGCAGGCGCCGGGGGCAGGCCTCCCGTAGAGCCATATCTATGCCTATCCCTTCCGCGCGCACGCGGTTGGTCAGATCAACAAGTAAAATGGAATTCTTGGCCACCAGACCGACCAGAAGAACGAGGCCGATCATCGAGAAAATATTGAGTGAGTGCCCGGTCAGCCACAGGGCTGCGACACCACCGATAATGGCCAGTGGTTGAGCGACCATGATCACCAGCGGTTGAATGAAAGAATTGAACTGACTCGCCAATACCATATACACCAGGATCAGTGCGGTCACAAAAGCGAATAACATGTAGTTTACCGTCTTGCCAAACTCTTCTGAGCGGCCGGTCATCATCACCTTGTAACCCGCCGGCAATATTTCTTTAGCCGTCTCAAACACCTGGCTGATGGCAGCCGCCTCGCCCATCAGCGGCGTGCCGTAAAAAGTTGCCGAGTACTGCAGATCATAACGGGAAACGATTGCCGGGCCCAGGCTGGTTTTCAGCACAACCAGGTTATCCAGCCGGACCAGTTCCCCACCGGCTGCCCTGAGGTATATGCGGCTCAAATCAGGCAGGGACTGCAAGCTGCCCTCACCCGCCTTGAGGCGTACATCGTATCGCTCTCCATCCCCCGGATCGTCGTTGTACATGGCGACATCAAAACCACCGGAAAGCACATTGACCGCCAGGGCGACATCACGGGAGGTAATCCCCAGGCTCCGGACCCGCTCGCGGGAAACATCCACTTCCAGTTGGGGTAAATTCAGTTGCAGGTCGAGATCCAGTGTCCCCATTCCCGGTACGCTGCCCAGTCTGGCCTTCAATTCGGACGCCAGGCCGGCCACGCGTTCCAACGCCGGGCCCACCAGGACAAAAACCAGGGGCTCCCCTCTTTGCCCGCCGACCATTGGCACTTCGGTAACAAAAGCCTCAACACCGGGAATCTCGAGAAACCGCTGGCGCAGCCGGGCCATGAGCCGGGCCTGGGAAATGTCACGGTCTTCCCAACTGGCCATTCGAACCAGGATACTGGCGCGGCTGACCTGCCCCGCCTGGTCCTCACCGATGGTTGCAAATGAACCAATAATTTCCGGATAGTCGGCGAAAACGGCATCCACTTCTTTCAACCTGGACTCCGTGTATTCGATGCTGGAGCCCAGGGGCGCTTTTACGGTAACAATAAAACGGCTTTCATCTTCTTCGGGCATGAATCCCTTGTTGATCTGAGCGAAGAAAAATCCACTGGAAAGCACAATCGCCAGCGCGATGAAAACAACGCTCCAGCGATACCGCAGACTGCGGTCAATCAAGCGTATGTAGAGCCGGTCAAGCGCCTGGAAAGGCACTTCGATCAGCCGGTACAACCGCCCATGCTGCTGCGAATACCTCAGGTGCCGGGAACAAAGCGCCGGTGTCAGGCTCAGTGACACGAAAAGAGAGACCAATACTCCCACCGTCACGACGACGGCAAATGACTGGAAAAAACTGCCTATGATGCCCTTCATGAAAATGACTGGCGCAAAAATGGCTACCAGCGTCAGCGTTGCCGCGAACACGGCAAACACGACCTGGCGGCTGCCTTCCATGGCCGCGCTGACCGGATCCCGGTTACCCCGCTCCCATTGGCGGAATATGTTTTCCAGCACCACGATCGCATCATCCACGACTACACCGATCAACAACAGCAGGCCCAGCAGGGTCATCGTGTTAAAGGTATAGCCGGAAAAATACATGATGGCTACTGCACCCAGGAGCGATACCGGTATAGCGGCCGCGATGATGAACATCGACGTGACGCTTTTGAGGAACAGCCAGACTACCAGGGCAGTCAGCAGCGTACCCAGCAGGATATGCTCCTTCAGCGCATCCACGATATCTTTGATGAGTTCCGCATCATCGTGGGCAAACTCGAGCGTCATGCCCGGTGGAAGTTCCGGCAGGATATCCTCTTCCAGCCGCCGCTTGACCTCTTCGACAATCGCTACCGTGTTGGAATTCTGGACCTTGACGATGCCAAGCCCCACGGTCGGTTTGCCATTGAAGCTGGCAAACTGCCGATGGTCAGCGAGCCCGTCCTCTATCGAAGAAATATCGCCCAGCCTGATCGGTGCTCCCTCGGGGTAGGCCACGATCAACGATTCGAGCTCTTTCGGGTTGTGGTATTCCAGATCCAGCGTGACCAGCTTTTCCTGTTCGCCGCCCACCAGGAATCCACCCTGCATACGCACGTGTTCGGTTGCGAACGCCCCGATCACATCATTTGCCGCGATGCCGAAAGCCGCCATTTTGCCCAGATCAAGATTAACCCGAATGGTACGCCTGCGCTCACCGCCCAGTCTAACTTCCCCAACACCATCAATAGTTTCTAAGCGTTTCTTTATAACATTTCTAGCATATTGATTGAGCTGTTGCAGGCTGCGATCTCCCGACAGGGCCAGCCACAATACCGGCATTCCACCAAATTCCACTTTGGCAACGATGGGAGGATCCGCCTCTTTCGGCAACTCTGGCAATACCTGGTTGACCTTGGCCTGGACTTCGTTGAACGCGATGTCCACATTTTTTTCAAGGCCAAAGCGGATTACCAATACGGAAATACCCGGTGCAGAAGTGGTGCGAATATGATCGATACCGGGCACGCTGTTAACGGAAGTTTCAATGATATTGGAAATACTGGCGTCCATGATCTCCGGACTGGCTCCCGGCAGCACGGTCTGTACGGATATCATCGGGAATTCAATTCTTGGAAACCGGTCTACGCCGATGCGGTCGTAGCTGATGATGCCGAACAAGAGCAGCACACCCGACAACATGTAGGCGAAAATATGGCGTTTGATTGACAGAGCAGGAAGACCCAGCCCCTGGACTTTCCCGGCGGCCTCCTGATTATTCCCGGACGCAGGCTTGCTCAAGTGCCCGATTCCCGTACACTGACTGCAGCGCCATCAGTCAGGTAATAGGCGCCTTCCGTTACAACCGTGTCGCCAGCGTTCAGACCTTTACGGATTTCTATCAAGCCATTGAGGATTTCCCCCTTTTCAACGACCCGTTGCCTGACGTGGCCTGAATCCAACAGATAAACAACGTCCCCGGCCGGGCGGGACACCACGGAGATACCCGGCACAACTACCGCACCGGCCCGCCTCTCAACCACGACCCTCGCCTCAATGGTGGCTTCCGGGCGCCAGAATCCCGGGTTGATTACATCTGCAATGACGATCAAAGCCCGGTTCATGGAACCGACTTCGGGCCGGATCTGATCAATCCTGGCTTGCACGACCTGGCCGGGAGCAACCGGGCTTTCAATGAAAACTTCCAGCCCTTCCTTCAGTTGATAGCCGACGGTTTCCGGAAACGGCAGGCGCGCCCACAGTGATCGTGTGTCCGTGATGGTGATCAACGGCTTGCCGACGGTTGCAAAATCTCCGACAGATACATGACGGGTTTCAACCACGCCATCAAAGGGTGATTGCAGCCGTGCCCGTTCCAGCCTGTCCTCCGCAACCGCAAAGCGGGCCTCGGCCGCCTGGAGTGAAGCCTGGTTTACGGCCAGCTGCGCTTCCGCGTCATCCAGACGCTCCTGCGGCATCACATCCCTGGTTTTGAGGTCCCTGTAGCGATTTACCCGGCGTTGCTCATTGGCAATACTGACTTTCAGGCGTTCTATGTCGGCCACAGCTTCGCGCCGCGCGAGTTCGGTTTTCGTTTTGTCCAGCAATACGAGCGCCTGATCTGCCTTTACGGCATCGCCCTCCTCTACCAGCACTTCCACTACCCGCGCATCGATCTCCGCAGCAAGAGCCGGTGAATTTTGGCTGACCAGTCGGCCGACGGCAAAAAGCTCGACCAGGACTTCCCTTGATCCTGCTTTGCTAACCCGGACCGGGATAACGCGGGAGCCGGCAACGGAATTTTCCGGACTGTTTGAATCCGCATCCTTGCCGCTACAGGCCAGCAGAACCAGGGATAAGAAGATCAGCATGCCACAGTGGGCAAGCTGCCTGATGAATCCAGTTTTCATGACGCCTCCTCCCGATCCGCCACCGCGCCGGCTTGTTTAGACATGCCGTTGAGGAGCACATCCACCATCCCACCGGAAAAACAGCCAGCGTCCCGCGCAAACTCTGCTTCAGGAAAGTGCTTCAGAATATTCTGCGCCTGGAAAAAGAATACGTTGCCACCGAATAATAAGAATGCGCATAGCGTCGGGTCCAGGTCATTTCTCAGGACACCGGCTTCCTGTCCTGTTCGCAATATGGAAATCATTCTGCGAAAAACATGTCCCACAACCTGATCGGCAATTTTTTTGCTTTTTTGCTCATCACCCGACAGCGCTTCGCGAAGAAGTAAACGGGATGACAAGTGCCGGTCAAACAGGTGGTATTGGTACGCTTCCGCAAACTCCTTCAGGCGTTCGTTAAAACTGCCCGCGCCATCAGCCAGGTTTTCGACCAGCGCGGCTGTTTCCGCAGCACTTGACTGGAGGATCGCCAGGTAAAGCGTTTCCTTGGAACTGAAATGATGGTAAATATTCGCTTTGCTGACGCCTGCTGCCTGCGCAATACCCCGCATCGACACGCCGTCATAACCCTGTTCTGCGAAAAGCCGTACTCCTGCCGACAGGATTGCGGCTTCGCCCGGCGACTGACCCGGTTTTTCCTTTACACTTTCTGCGGCCTGCATTGTCACTACCCCGTTTACTTCGATAATTTAAACTGACCGTACGGTCGGTCAGTTATTATCCCCCAGGCAGCCGCCAATGGCAATGAAATCAGGTCCTGATTTTAACGCAGAATTTAAACCAATCTCACGTGCATTACGCCTTCCGCAGCAGCAATGGCGTCGATGATTTCCGGCACGGGTTCCGTCTCGATGTCAATGATGTTATAGGCCATGTCGCCGTGGCTCTTGTTAACCATATCGATCACGTTCATGTCATGGTCCGCCAGCACCGAAAGCACGGTGCCCAGCACGCGCGGCACGTTTTCATTAGCGAAAGTAATCCGGTAACCACCATTCCTGGCCATGCGGGTCTGGGGGTAATTGACCGAGTTGACGATGTTGCCGTTTTCCAGGAAATCCATCAATTGCTCTGCAGCCATGACCGAGCAGTTTTCCTCTGCTTCGGCCGTGCTGGCGCCAATATGAGGGAAAAGAAGCGTGTCTTTCCGGCCCAACAAAGCCGGCACAGGAAAATCCGTGATGTATGCGGCAAGCCGGCCGTCATCGAGTGCGGACACCACGGCATCGACATCGACAATTTCCTCGCGGGCGAAATTTAGCAGTTTTGCCCCGGGTTTTATCCGGCGCAGTGTTTCGCTGTTGATCAAATGGCGGGTTTGTTCAATTGCCGGCACGTGCAGGCTGACGAAGTCCGATTGTTTCAACAGAGCCTCGATACTCTCCGTCTGCTGCACCCGGCTGGACAGGCGCCACGCGGCCTCAACCGACAATGCCGGGTCGAAGCCGGCCACTTTCATGTCCAATTCCAGCGCCATGTTGGCCACCATGGAACCTATCGCGCCCAGGCCAATCACGCCCAGGGTTCTGCCAGCCAATTCACTGCCGGCAAACTGCTTCTTTTCCTTTTCCAGCAGCTTCGCCATTTCCTGCGGGTCACTGATGTCGGTCAACTCCTGCACCCGGTTCATGCCGTCCAGTATCCGCCTTGAACCCAACAGCATGGCGGCGGTCACCAATTCCTTGACCGCATTGGCGTTGGCGCCCGGCGTATTGAACACGACGATGCCCTTGTGGGTGTATTCATCAATCGGGATATTGTTGACGCCCGCCCCTGCCCGGGCCACCGCCAGCAGTTCATCCGATACCGGCTCGCCATGCAACTTGTGACTACGGAGCATGTAGGCTACCGGTTCTTTCACGTCCGGACCGACCTGGTAACGGTCAGCAGCTAACCTGCTGAGGCCAACTGCAGAAATCTGGTTATAAGTGCGAATACAAAACATTTGAATTATTCTCCCTTTACTTGCCTGTAGGCCCATTCCAGCCACGGCATCAGTTTTTCCAGGTCGCTCTCTTCAACCGTTGCGCCACACCAGATGCGCAATCCTGCCGGTGCGTCCCTGTAAGCCCCGATATCAAAAGCGGCACCCTCAGCGGCCAGCAGCTGAACCATGGTTTTCACCTTTTCATCATCCAGCTCAAGCGTCAGGCAAACACTGGTATTGGAACGCTGGATTTCATGATTGGCAAGGAAATGGATCCAGTCATGCTGCTGTACAAAACGATTGACAACGGCCAGGTTTCGCTCTGCGCGTGTGATCACAGCCTCGAGACCGCCGATACCGCGAACCCATGCGAGGGCATCAAGGTAGTCAGCCACACACAGCATCGACGGTGTATTTATGGTTGACCCTTTGAAAATACCTTCAATGAGCTTTCCGCCCTTGGTCAAGCGGAAGATCTTCGGCAGCGGCCAGGGCGGTGTGTAGGTCTCAAGCCGTTCGACTGCGCGCGGACTAAGGATCAACATGCCGTGGGCGCCCTCCCCGCCCAGTACTTTTTGCCAGCTGTAGGTCACGACATCGAGTTTATCCCAGGGCAGCGGCATGGCGAACACCGCAGAAGTGGCATCACAGATGGTCAGGCCCTGGCGTTGTTCGCTGATCCACTCGCCATCGGGCACCTTGACTCCCGATGTGGTTCCGTTCCAGGTAAAAACGATGTCATGATCCGGGCTGGCTTGACCCAGGTTCGGCAAGGCGCCGTAATCTGCGGTGTAACTGTTGACCTGCTCCAGTTTCAACTGCTGCAGAATGTCCAGCAGCCAGCCCTTGCCAAATGATTCCCAGGAAAACACGTCAACAGGCCGCTGCCCCAAAAGTGACCACATCGCCATTTCAACGGCGCCCGTGTCAGAGGCGGGCACTACTCCGACCCGGTATCCTTCCGGCAAGTCCAGGAGTTCAGCGGTTTCGGTGCATACACGGCCCAGTACTTCCTTGCCCAGGCTTGAGCGGTGAGAGCGCCCCAGAGTTTCAATTGCCAGGTTTTTAACATCGTAACCGGGACGTTTACTGCACGGCCCGGATGAAAAATTGGGATTGTCCGGCTTGCCAGTCGGTTTCATTAATTCCTTTTCCATTTGTTGTTTCCGGGAGATGAAATACCCCGATTCAGGATGAGTGTAGTGTCTCTTAATCAGGTGGGGATAACCACCCCCCAAAACAAATTTTGGGCAAAATAACCCATCCCGATCTTGCAGAAATTAATCAGCTGGACGTGCTCCTGCAGTATGATGGAATTTTAGTCGGGACCATGGGTCAAATCAGAGGTCATGACACAAAGGCAATTACGCTTCAGATGTACCCGCCTGCTAGGCGTGGTTACCGTGTCTGTGATCATTTCGGCCTGTGCTGTCCAGACCCAGCGCACAGCCACCATCCTTCCGCTGGAAAACCAGCCTCACCTCGAAATTGAAAACGTGGATTTTCTGGGCGTATCCGCATCAATGAAACGATTCATCAGAAACTATGCCCCTGAAGACATGCCCAGTGGAAAAAGAGCGTGGAACCTGGCCTACGCCACGCTGAACCCGATGCTTTTGAATTTTGATTATGATTCGTCCCTGACATTGACTGCTGCAGACACCTTCGACCGGCGGGCCGGAAACTGTCTCGGCTTCTCCAGTATGTTCATTGCCATGGCGCGCGAAGCGGGGCTCAGGGCCTGGTTCCAGGAAGTAAAAGTTCCTCCCGATTGGACCAATGTCAACGATACCTTGCTGGTCAGCATGCATGTTAATGCCGTGGTAGAGGACGCCCGGTCAGAGTATGTCGTCGATGTGACCGGGGCCAAACGCACCGAGTGGGTGCGGACTCGCAAGCTTTCGGATGCCGAGGCGGAAGCCCAGTATTACAACAATCACGGTGCGGACGCCCTGGTTACAAATGACCTGGCAAGGGCCTTCGCCTACCTGGTCAAGGCCATACGGATTGCGCCTGACACATCTTATATCTGGTCCAATCTGGGCGTGGTCTATAGCCGTAACGGACAGCTTGAAGATGCGAAACATGCATACAGCGCCGCTTTGGAAATCAATCCGGCGGAGACCGTCGCCCTGAACAACCTGCACAGAATCTACGTAGAGGAAGGTGATCTGGTGCGGGCAGAAAAGGTCGCCTCAAGAGTCGAAAGACACCGACGGAAGAACCCATATTACCTGCATCATCTTGCAGCCCGGGCTGCAGAAGAACAGCGGTACGAAGCAGCCATTAAGCTGTTGAATCGTGCAATTAAAATGAATAGTACGGTTTATCAATTTCACTATGCACTGGCCCGCTCCCTGTTCCTGTCCGGAGATAACCAGGCTGCGCAACGGAGTCTGGACCGTGCGATACAGCTGGCACCCCCGGACGGTAAACTCGACACCATCAGCCTCGCGGAACTGGAATTCATATCCGATATGTAAAAGGTCGCTTGCGGGTGATTATTCCAGAGCGTTTCGGCCGCAAGCGACCTCTTACATATCCGCCATGGATTCCAGAACTTCCTCCATGCGTTCAAAAACCGTCTCCATTTTCCGGCCCGTGGGAAGCGTGGTAAGGCGGAAGTGATTTCGGTACGGCACATTGAAACTGCTTCCCGGGGCAATCAGAACGTGTTTCTTCTCCAGTAATTCCATGGCGAATTTCCGGTCGTCAAAATCCTTGAACTGCGAGGTATCCACACCGGGAAACGCATACATTGCGCCATCCGGCTTGCACAGCGACATGAAGCGGCTATTGGTAACACCATCGATGATGGCCTGTCGTGACTGGAACAGGCGGCCACCCGGAACGGTCAGTTCCCGGATGCTTTGGTAACCACCCAGCGCAGTCTGCACTGCCCATTGCCCGGGCACGTTTGCGCACAAACGCAGGGATGCCAATAGTTCGACGGCATGCAGGTATTCCGTGGCGCTTTCCCGGTCACCACTGTACGCCATCCATCCCACCCGGTAACCACAGGCCCGGTAAATTTTCGACAATCCGTTAAAAGTTGCGCATAAGGTATCGTGCACCAGCGTGGCCATGGGAATATGTTCTACATTGCCATAGAGCATCTGATCGTAGATTTCATCACTGAAAACAACAATCTGGTTCTCCTCGGCGATCCTGGCGATCTCTTCCAGCAGTTCCCGGCTGTAGACGGCACCGGTAGGGTTATTGGGATTGATCAGGACAATGCCGCGGGTGCGTGGCGTCACCAGGTTGCGAATCTCATCCGGGTCCGGCTGGAAACTATTTTCCGGCAAGCAATTATAATAAACAGGTGCCCCGTGATTGAGAGCAACCGATGCACTCCACAGAGGATAATCCGGGCTGGGAACCAGCACCTCGTCCCCGCTGTTGAGCAGGGCGCGCAAAGCAAGATCGATGCACTCACTAACGCCATTGCCCATGAAAACATCATCTGCAGTGACATCCATTACACCCCGGCCCTGCTGTTGCATCACCACAGCCTCGCGTGCCGGAAAAATACCCTTCTGGTGGCAATAAGCCTCACTCTGGCCCAGGTTCTCAATCATGGCCAGGCGCATGGTCTCCGGCGTGCGGTAACCAAACAAGCCCGGGTTGCCGATATTCAGTGAAATTACCTCATAACCCTGACGCTCCAACTCGCCCGCCCGGGCTGCCAATTCGCCACGGATTTCATAACGTACACCCTCCAGGATGACGTTGGTCCTGACTGCTGTTTTGTGCACTTCCTCACCTCTCTGGTCTATGTTCAGAGAATATCCAAAGTGAGTTGATTTGTCGTTAATTTGTTGCAGATTAATTGACAGATCGGAATTTTCAATCGTCGATCCTTTATCTGATTTGTGAATATTCAATTGAATCCGTGCAGGCCAGTGCAGTTGACAACACCCACCGGAACGGGCTAGTCTGAAAGTGATGAATACTTCTAACTACTGCATGTGTCTGTGTTGCTGTTGCGCTTGTATGCGTAGCGGCCTGCCGTGCGGTGTCTGAAGTTTCCGATTTAATCACCAGATAAAACAGACAAAATCCGCATCGGCAAGCCGGGGCGGAATATTTCTTTGTGTGCCCCGGTCTAATATTTTGATAACTGGAGAGCTACACAATGAAAACACAATCATCCGCCCAACGAATTTCCCGGTCTGGATCCCCTTCGAGAGGCCTGGATGGTCCGGGGAATTCCTGCCTGGCACACCGGACCATCCCCGAACAGAGGGAAACGGCTGATCCACGCCAACAGCGTGTCTACGACAGCATCGTTGACCTGATCGCCAACACGGACAATCCGACACCGATGGTGAAACTCAGTGAGCGTTATAACGCGGAGCCGGATTTTGATATTTTCATCAAGCTTGAGGGCTTCAATCCATTTGGTTCCATCAAAGACCGCACCGCGCTGTACCTGTTACGTGGAACGCAGCTTAAAAAGGACCAGGTGCTGGCCGAACCCACTGCTGGCAACACCGGGATCGCGCTGGCCGCATTGGCGAATGCACAAGGCATACCCATCGAACTGGCCATACCTGACGGTACGCCCGAGGAAAAGAAAACCCTGTTGCGATTCCTTGGCGCGAAACTGCTGGAAGTCGAGGATGAGATGTGCCCTCTTTTTCCAACTGAAGGCGCCCGGGGTGTGGTGAAAAGCCTGGTCGAAAGCGTTGCGTTCAAAGGCAAGTACGTCAGCCCCAACCAGTACGAAAATGAACTCAATGTCGAAGCGCACTACCGCACGACCGGACCGGAAATCTGGAACCAGACGGGAGGAAACATCGACTATTTCTTCGCCGCCTTTGGCACCTGTGGAACCATCACCGGCGTTGGCCGTTATCTCAAAGAACGCAACCCGGATATCAAAATTATCGGTATCGAGCCCAGCTCGAGAGTGCACAAACTTTCGGGCATCAAGAAAATCTCCAACCTTCCGGAGGAATTCAAGCCAAAAATCCTGGACTATTCTCTGATCGATGACATCATTGCCGTGGATGACCGCGATGCTTTTGAAGCTGGCATCCGCCTGGCCCAGACAGAAGGCATCATGGTCGGGCCTACAACAGGAGCCCTGCTCTTTGCTGCGCAACAAACCGGTGCGGACGCGAATGGGCGTGCCGTTGTTATCTCGCCAGATAATGCCACCAAGTACGTCAGCGCTTATGCTGAGTACCTGGGAGAGGATTGAAATAAGCTGCATATTGCCGGAATTGGCGGCGATTTGGGTTAATCAATAACCCATGATATGGATAAGCTTTAGCAGGAATTCATTGCTGAGTTGGCGGGGCATATTGCCCTGCCTGCATGCTGCCTCACCAAATTTAACCGGGGATAAGGACTGCTCAGACCCCGGTTGACTGATCAGGACAGGAACCGGGTCGGCGGTGTGAAAGCCCGAATTGCTGTCCGTCGTATGGTCCGCGGCTATTGCGATTATTGCCTCCGTTTCCAGCAACGGCGCCAACGCCGCATCCAGCCGCTGCAGAAAATCACGCTTGGCCCGCGGATGTAGATCATGAGAACAGATATCCGGCGCCTTGACATGTAGATAAACCATATCGTGATCTCGAAGTGCTGATTGCACTGCCGCCACCTTGGCATTCAAATCGGTATCCAGCGCAGCCGTGAAACGGGGATTTGAAACCGTATCAAAACCGAAAATACGGCCCAGGCCCCGCACCGTGTTACAACCCGATACTACTGCTGCGTTGATTCCGTGGGCGTGCAGGATATTGTCCAGGCTGAATCGCGCACCTGCACCGCGTGTAATCAGTCCATTGGCAGGCAGTTTGCCTTTGGCAACCCTGGCGATATTGATGGGATGGCCAACAAGACGCCGGTAAGCCTCATCGACAAAACGGTTAATCTTTCCCGCCGTCAATTCAGCTTCAGGGCTCAATGGCCGGCACGGATTCAACGCCGCGGGCATGATGCCGTCACCCGGGTCCGTGTTGCTGACTGAAGCATCCAGCCCGGGGCCCGACAGCACCAGGACACCGCGGTGCTGGTCAGTTGCCACCAGGTTTGCATGGACGTCGTCGCCGAGATCGACATCCGCCAGCAAAGCCGCCAGTTCATCCACTCCTGAAGTGATTCGCCCGGCCCTGCGGTCTGTTACCCAAAGCTTATCATTACGGGTTTCAAGGGTGGCGAAATTGGCGCGAACCGCAATCTCTCCCGCCATCAGGACACGGCCTGCCCCGGAGGCTTCCACCGGGCCGCGCTTCAAACGACCGGCCTGTTCGGGCAACAGACCCAGCAACATCCCTGCGCCCGAATGGGTGTTGGGAATCTCACCGGGTATGATCGGGTCTACCAGTCCGTAAAAGCCTCCAGCCGCGAGGCGGTCGAGTACTGGTGTGAATGCTGCTTCCAGTGGGGTCTTGCCGTCGAGTTCAGGTACCGGCAGATCACCCAGGCCATCAATTATCAGCAATACGCATTTGTGATGTATATCAGTCAAGCAGGGCTCCTCGTCAGCCTTTCATGCATGGCAAGCATTAACAGGCCCTGGTTCAAGGCCGTGATAAATCGCGCAACAGGGGGGCAATTTCGCGCCAGGAAGAAGTTTCAGCCCGCTCTTTCAATTCAGGATCATTGCCGACAAATATCTGCTCTGGTGTCCCCGTGAAGTGCCTGGCCAATTCCACATTGACCTGCTGGATGGTCTGGAGAACGGTTTTCTCCTTGTCCCCGTTGGGGATGATGGGAACATCGCAGCGGTCAGCTTCCGACAGGAGGAATGACTGGAGACTCCAAATGGAGTCAAAATTGTTCAGATACCTTTTTGCTCTCCGCTGGGGTACTTCTACGCCCCGGCCGCGCAATCGAGACTTGAGTTCCTTTGACTTGAGGACGGCCAGCGTGATGTGGGCCGTGATGACATCCGAATCCTTCGGGGCGCGAGCCAGCAGGTCCGGGTGCACATGAACACCCTCCAGAATTATGGGTACGCATTCTTCCACTGCGCGTTGCAATACCGCCTCACAAGGTACAGCCAGCAACTCGAACTGGCTGCGGTAACCCTCGGCAATCAATTGGTCGCGGTCACGGTCGTTCCCACCTTGAACCGGCAGAGCCTTCCAGGCGTTAAAAGAGGACGCATGCAGCACGGGCAACAAGCGCTTGGAAACCATCATGCGCATCACTTCCCGCAGCATATCGGTGGACTGGATGCGGGTAATTTCGAACAGATGGGCAATTTCCGTGGCGATTGTGCTCTTGCCGGTACCCACGGTGCCACAGATCAGCAAGGCCAGTGGCCTGCTGCTGCGTTGAAATTCCGACCACACCAGGTAGCGCTTTGCAGCCTTTTTTCCAACTTCCTGCTGCAAACACAGGTAGGTCAGATAGCCGAGTTCACAACTTGTAATGGAACTGATGCCAGTTGCAATTAACTGGTCATAAATCAGTGCCGTTGTCTGCTCTGCTTTTTCGGCGCGCATGCCACTGGATTGCAGATGCCTTGCATGCCGGCCACGCGAAAATGCACTTTCCTCGTCACTCAGGTTGATGACCAGAATCCTGGATGGCGCCACCGCCGGCAGACGATACTGTTCCAGGACTTCTTCGTCACCCTCGTCCTGCAGCAATCGGGATACGCGTTGGTGCAGTTCCTCCGAAGTAATTTCAGGAATGTCAGCCAGTTGATCACGAACCGTGGAAGCCAATTCAAACGCATCTTCAAAAGCAAGGCCGGCATCCAGCAGGCTACGGGTCAGGATTCCCCGAAGAAACGGGGCCCGCTCATTTTCTCTTTCATTGACGACGATGGTTTTCAATTTCTTTCCCTGGGCCGGAATACTACTCCCGGCGAGGCTAATCCTGATCCGTGTAGTGAATTATCCGTGTTTTGTGATGATTGAGGCAAGCCTGACGTGCAGCACCGGAATTGCACTGCAGATATGTTATCTTAAGCCGCAATAAAACAAGTGGGCCATCCATGTTCCAGACTGCGGAATTAGGACAGAAAGTTTCCAGGAGTGAATTCAAGCAACGGGAGCTGATCCTGCGCGAGAATCTTCTTGCCTTGCAGCAACGCCTGAGGAGCGAAGGCGGGTTTCCGGTCATCCTGGATTTCGCCGGTGTTCGGGGTGCGGGAAAAGGCACTTCCACCAACCTGCTCAATAAATGGATGGATGCACGCTGGATCGTCACCCACGCATACAGTGAAGCATCCGATGAAGAAGCGGAAAGACCCACCTTCTGGCGCTTCTGGCGATTCCTGCCACCCAAAGGCCAAATCGGCATTCACCTGAGCGGCCGTTACTCACGCCCCCTTCTCAATTTCGTTTACGGAAAATTGTCACCGGATCAGTTCACCCAGGAACTGGATCGGATCAATAACTTTGAGAAAGCGCTGGCGGATGACGGCGCCATGGTGCTCAAGTTCTGGATGCATATCAGTCGCGACGTTCAGAAAAAGCGTCTTGAACTGCTGGAAAACGACCCATTGAGAAGCTGGCGCATGGCGCCCGATGACTGGAAGCACTGGGAAATGTATGACCGCTTCATCGAGGCGGCGGAAAAGATAATTACACATACCAACACCGGCTACGCCCCCTGGGAAATCATCGAAGGTGAAAATTTTTATTTCCGCAGCTTGCGCGTTGGTGAGATCTTCCAGCAAAGGCTCGAACGTCACCTGGTGAAAGAACAGTTCCGGCAGAAATATCTGGTGGAAATGCGCCGGGAAGTTCATGAAAGAGCCGGCCAGGCTGCCGCCAATGGTAATGGCAGCAAGATCAAAACCGTCATGGATAAACTGGATCTTTCCCTGTCCCTTGGCAAGAAAGAATACCGCGAGGAACTGGCTGTCTGCCAGGCCAGGCTGGCCGGGCTCAACCAGCAGGCCATGCAGAAAAAACTAACCACCATCCTGGTGTTTGAAGGCCCGGATGCCGGCGGTAAAGGCGGCGCGATCCGCCAGGTCACGCAAGCGCTGGATGCCCGTAATTACAAGGTTTACCCCTTTGCCGCACCGACGGATGTGGAAAACTCATATCACTACCTGTGGCGATTCTGGAATTGCATTCCCCGGGCAGGACGGATGACAATTTTTGACCGCAGTTGGTACGGCCGAGTGCTGGTCGAACGCATTGAACAGTTTGCGGGCGATGATGAATGGCGCCGGGCCTTTGCCGAGATCAATGATTTTGAAGACCAGTTGATCGAGCATGGCACCGTCTTGCTCAAATTCTGGATGCACATCAGCAAAGATGAGCAATTAAGGCGGTTCAAGTCCCGCGAGGAAACCCCGTACAAACGCTGGAAACTTTGCGATGAGGACTGGAGAAACCGCGAAAGATGGGATGAATACGCTTTTGCCGTCCACAAAATGATACAGCAGACTTCGGTGCAAAAATCCCCCTGGGTCCTGGTCGAAAACGAGAGTAAACGATACGGCCGGATCAAGGTGCTGAAAACGGTCTGCGACGCGCTGGAAAAAGCGCTTGAAGAAAAATGACATAAAAGGACAGGCTTTGAGCAAAACAAAAATACCGGGCAATACACATTTCCAGAACTACCCGGGCATCAATGGTGAATACCCTTTGATAGGTCCCGGCGACCCACCGCCTTTCATGACATACAACGACCACGGCAAGGCGCCGGTACTGCTGGTGGCCGACCACGCCAGCCCGTTTTTTCCGGCTGGCTTGAACCAACTGGGCCTGGCCGACTGGGTGGTGGAAAAGCACGTGGCATGGGATATTGGTTCAGACATGCTGACGCGTTTTCTGGCCGACCGACTCGATGCGCAGGCTGTACTGGCAGGCTTCTCCCGCTTGATTGTCGACCCCAACCGCAAACTGGACGCCCCCACGGCATTTACTGAGCTAAGTGACGGCATTGCCATTCCCGGTAATATCGGCCTGGATGAAGCACAGAAGGCCTTGCGTGTTCAGTCCTTTTTCAAACCCTATCACGATGCCATTACGGATAAGCTCAACGCCTTCAAGAAGCGCGGCATTGTGCCCGCCATGATATCCGTCCACACCTGCACACCCGTGTTCGACCGCGTCGTGCGGCCATGGCATATTGGTATCCTGTGGGACAAGGATCCGCGGATTCCACAACCTCTGATCGATTATTTCAACCAGGTGGAAGAGATCTGCATTGGCGACAATGAGCCTTATTCCGGACGCCACCCCAACGATTTCACCATAGACCATCATGCCGAATCCGCCGGCCTGCCCCACATGGGCATCGAAGTGCGCCAGGACCTTGTCAGCGATACGGACGGCGCGCGTAAGTGGGCCGGCTTCCTGGCTGACGGCCTGGAAGGTATTCTTGCTGATAACGGCCTCTACTGCCGGCTTAACTCATACGAGCAGCGAGAGGTCGTGTAAGAGGTCGCTTGCGGCCGATTGGATTAAAAAAATCGCACACAAGTAAACTCTTACAGATCGGCCGCAAGCGACCTCTTACAGTAGCCCCTCCACCTTCACCAGCCTCTCCGCCGCCTCACGCAGCGTATCGTTATGCTTGGCAAAACAAAAACGGACAACCCGCTGGTCCGGCGGGTTTTTGTAAAACACCGAGATCGGAATAACGGCTACCTTGTGTTCGCGAGTCAGGCGGGTAGCGAATTCCGTGTCGGGCTCATTGCTGATGGCACTGTAGTCAGCCAGCTGGAAGTAAGTTCCACCCGATGGCATCAAGCTGAAATTTGACGGCGCCATGAATTCGCAGAAAAGATCACGTTTCTGCTGGTAAAAGCCGCCCAGTTCGCGGTGATGCTGCGGGCAGTTGCGCAGAAAATCCGCGATGGCGTACTGCAACGGCGTGTTGGTGCTGAAATTGATGAACTGGTGGATGCGCAGGAACTCTGCCATCAACGGCTTGGGGGCAACGCAATATCCCACTCGCCAGCCCGTTGCATGGTAGGTCTTGCCAAAGGAAGAAATCACAAAAGTCTTTTCCGCCAGGTCCGGGTAGCGCAACAGACTGAGGTGCTTCTTGCCATCGAAGCTGATGTGCTCGTAAACCTCGTCCGACAGCAAAAGGATATCTCGGCCTGCAATGACTTCACGCAGGGATTGAATATCCTGCTCACTCCACACGGTTCCGGTCGGATTATGCGGCGTATTCAGGATGATCAGTCGGGTGCGGTCATTGATCGTATCGCGCACCGGTTTCCAGTCGATGCTGAAGTACGGGTAATGAAGCGGTATGTGATGCGTCACACCGCCATTGAGCGTGACGCAGGGGTCGTAGGTGTCATAAGCAGGGTCGAAAACAATCACTTCATCGCCGGCATGAACCACGGCTGTGACCGCGCAGAAAATCGCCTCGGTGGCGCCCGGCGTCACCGTCACCTGGCTGTCCGGGTCGATGGCGCAACCATAAAGATCCAAAACCTTGGCGGCGATCTGCTCTCGCAGTTCGGGCACCCCCGCCAACGGTGCGTACTGGTTATGTCCGTGGTCCAGGTGGTAAACGACCCGGTCGCGCAGTGCCTGTGGCCCATCGAAATCCGGAAATCCCTGAGACAGGTTGATGGCGCCCTGGTCCTGGGCCATTTTTGACATCACAGTGAATATGGTAGTGCCTGTACCGGGTAACTTGTTGCGCAGCATGGCAAGTTTCTTCCAAAAACAATACAGAGAGCGATTATAGTTGATTCAGGTGAAAATCATCGCGATGATAGCCGCGTGAAGCTCGAAAAGTGCCATAACCAGTCTGACCTGAGAAAGGCTGCCAAAAAGCGCCTGCCCTCTCCCATTTTCAACTACATGGACGGTGGCTCCGACGATGAGTGGACTCTCAAACGAAACACGCTGGCTTTTGATGACTACGAATTGCTACCACGCTATCTGCGAAATATTGACCGGATCGATCTGAAAACCCGCGTGCTGGGTACCACCCTTGACCTGCCGGTTTTCCTCGCCCCCACCGGCATGTCACGCCTGTTTCATCATGACCGGGAGGTCGCAGTCGCCAAAGCCGCGGAGAAGTATGGCACGCTCTACAGCCTTTCTACCCTGGGCACCACCAGCATCGAGGAAATAGAAGAAATCAGCTCGGGCCCTAAAATGTTCCAGATTTATATCCTGAAGGACCGGGAACTGACGCGTGAATTCATGCAGAGATGCAAGAAAAGTGATTATGACGTGATGTGCCTGACCGTGGATACTCCACTGGCGGGCAACCGGGAGCGGGACCTGGTCAGCGGATTCACCATGCCGCCTCGCTTCAGCCTGAAGAGCTTGTGGAGTTTTGCCACCCACCCCTACTGGGCCATACACCTGGCCTTAAATCCTGACTTTGAACTCAAGAATGTCGTCCATCGTGTTGATAAACTTGGACAAAATGGAGCAATGAGTTTGATCGCCTATGTCAATGATCAGTTAGACCGAACGGTCACCTGGAAAGATGCTGCATGGATAGCGGAACAATGGGACGGGCCATTTGTGATCAAGGGGCTGCAAACCGCGGAAGACGCAAAATGCGCCGTGGACGCCGGCGCCAGCGCAATCATGATCTCCAACCACGGTGGACGGCAGCTTGAATCGGCCCCGGCGCCGGTGGATTGTATCGTGCCGATCAGGCAGGCCGTGGGCGACTCGCTGGAACTGATTGTTGACGGCGGCATCAAGCGCGGCACGCATATCATCAAGGCCCTGGCGCTGGGCGCCAATGCCTGCTCCATCGGGAGGGGCTACCTGTACGGCCTGGGCGCCGGCGGCCAGAAAGGCGTGGAGCGGGCGCTGGAACTCTACCGCAGTGAATTGCTGCGCGACATGGCGCTGCTGGGCTGCACAAAAATCTCCGACATTAGTTCAGAAACAATCCGCCACGTTGCAGGAATTCACAGTTAACAAGGAAAATCAGGAAAATGGAAAATCAAGTTGATCAGGGTCTCCCGGACGCCACTGAAGATGAACCCCCGCAGGAAATGACCGATATCCAGGTACGCGTGCTCGGCTGCCTGCTAGAAAAAAAGGAGACCGTGCCTGATCAGTACCCGCTAACGCTGAACTCGCTGCGCAATGCCTGCAACCAGAAAACTGCTCGCCAGCCGGTCACCAACTATACAGTGGGAGAAATAGGCCATACGCTGCGTGAACTCGAATCACTCGGCTTCGTACGAGAGGCCTGGGGTAGCCGGGCAGCCAAGTATGAACACCTGGCCGATAAAGCGCTGGGCCTGCACAGCAAGGGCCTCGCCCTGCTCTGTCCAATGATGCTGCGCGGTCCGCAAACACCGGGTGAACTGAAAATTAACTCCCACCGCCTGTACGCCTTCAACGACCTGGATGATGTGCATTACATGCTCGAGCGCCTGTCCGAACATGAACCACCTCTGGTGACTGTACTGCCTCGTCAGCCTGGGCAAAAAGAGGAACGTTACGCTCACCTGCTCAGTGGTGAGCCGGATATTCCGGCCTATGTTCCGGTCGCCACAGGTTCTGCTCAAAGTGGACTGGCGGCCCGTGTCGAAGTACTGGAGCTGGAACTCGAAAAACTCAGGGAAAGGCTGGAAAAACTGGAATTGTAAGAGGTCCCTTGGGGCCGACCGCATCTGTAAGAGGTCCCTTGGGGCCGACCGCATCTGTAAGAGGTCCCTTGGGGCCGACCGCTGTTTAAAGTTGATACATTTCGGCCGCAAGCGACCTCTTACAGTGGAATTAACGATTAACCCGCTTCATCCCGGGCGATTGCCTCCAGGAAAGTTTCACCGTGCCGTTCCAGCTTTACCTGGCCTACACCGGTGATCTCGAGAAATTCCTCGTTAGTCGCCGGCCTGTTGCGACACATTTCAACCAGGGAAGCATCTCCAAAAATGACATAGGGCGGCACATTCGACTCCTCCGCCAGGTGCTTCCTGATTTCTCTCAGGGTCTCGAACAACCTCAATTCATCATCATCCAGAGCGATAGTCGATTTCGGCGCTTTCTTTTTCACCAGCTTTTCCCTGGTCCGAGGCACGGCCAGTTCCAGTTGCGCCTCGCCACGCAATAGGGGCAGAGCCTGCGGTGTGAGTTTCAGCACGGAGTAATTGGCGATGTCCTGCACGAGATAGCCGCGGTGGATCAACTGCCGCGCAATGGATGTCCACTCGGCGTGGGAATGCTCTTCTCCGATGCCATAGGTCGTCAGCCGGTCATGGTTCAATGTGCGGATCCGCTCCGTATCTGCGCCTCTCAAGACATCCACTACGTGCTTGATGCCGAAACGCTGTCCGACCCGATACACGCTGGAAATAACTTTCCGGGCCGCAGTAGTAGCATCGAACTTTTCGGGTGGGTCAAGGCAAACGTCACAGTTTCCACAGTCCTCCACCAGAGTTTCACCCAAATAACCCAGCAGGACACGTCTGCGGCAAGTCAGGCTTTCCGCGAAGCCCACCATTGAATTCAGTTTGTGAGCGTCGATGCGCCGCTGAGTCTCGTTGGTTTTACTTTCAATTTGTGATCTCGCCATGGCTGCGTCCTGCAGGCCAAACAACAAAAGAGCCTCCGCAGGCAAACCATCGCGGCCGGAACGGCCGGTTTCCTGGTAATAGGCTTCCAGGTGCCTGGGAAGGTCGTAGTGAACGACAAAACGGACGTTGGATTTGTCGATACCCATTCCGAATGCGACGGTTGCTACAACGATCAACAGATCATCCTTCAAAAAGCGTTCCTGCACCAGCTTGCGGGCATCGCTGCTCAGCCCCGCGTGATAGGCCGCAGCAGAGTAACCCTGCTCCTGCAGGTAGGCTGCAATCTCTTCCACCCGCTTGCGGGAAAGTGCGTAAACAATGCCGGACTCGTTTTCCCGCCGGGCAAGAAAGAGCCGTAACTGGCTCTGGGGACGGTGTTTTTCAAGCACCGAGTAACGGATGTTGGGCCGGTCGAAGCTGGTGATATAGCGCGGCGCATTGGGCAAGCCAAGCACATTGACGATATCCTCGCGGGTATGTGGATCGGCCGTGGCGGTCAGCGCGATCAACGGGACCCCGGGGAAAAACTGTCTGAGGTCGCCCAGGGCGGCATACTCGGGCCGGAAATCATGCCCCCACTGTGAAACACAATGCGCTTCATCCACCGCTATCAGGGCAATATCCACATTCTCCAGGCTCTGAATGAATCCCGGATTCATCATCCGTTCCGGGGCAACATAGAGCAGGTCCAGTTCCCCGTCATGCAATTGTCCGAGTACCTCACGCGCCTCATGTTGCTTCAGCGTCGAGTTGTACATCGCGGCCTTCACTCCGTTACCGAGCAAGGCATCCACCTGGTCTTTCATCAGGGAAATCAAGGGCGAAACGACTATGGCCATACCCGGGCGATGAAGCGCCGGCAACTGGTAACAAAGTGATTTTCCACCACCGGTGGGCATCAGCACGAAAGCGTCGCCACCGCCAGTCAGCTGCTCGATGATTTCCTCCTGGTGGGGGCGGAATTCATGCAGGCCGAAGACCTGGCGCAATGTATCGTTAAGTGTGTCGTTAATGGAGTCCATGAAAGGATCTGATCGGCATCCGGACGGTCTCTGGAAAACAGCAATGTGCATCATACAGATTTGGCTGGCAAGCCACATCCTGCGAGCCAATCCACAGGCTATTTCAATCCGCAAACGTATTCATCAGGAATTTGCACGGATCCACGTAAGAAATGCCCTTGCACGTTCCCGCTATCTGTAGTTGAATCGCGTGTTACTCCTGAGCACAATGACGTCCACGCATGGTACCCATACTGGAAAAAGAAAATTTCAAACGCAGCATCCTGCAGCGGCTGGTCTATTCTGTCGGTAAAGACACCGAACACGCAGTGCCCCGGGACTGGTGCGTCGCAGTGATCCTGACAGTCCGCGACCGGTTGATGGATCCCTGGCTGGCCACCATGCGGCGCATAAAGGAAACGGATGCCAAGCGAGTTTACTACCTTTCCATGGAATTCCTGATTGGCCGCCTGCTGGAAGATTCCATGTCCAATCTCGGCATCACGGAGGTATGCCGCCAGGCGCTGGCAGACCTGGACATAGACCTGGATGAAATCCTGCACGAAGAACCCGATGCTGCACTGGGTAACGGTGGACTGGGGCGGCTGGCAGCCTGTTTTATGGATTCGATGGCGACCCTGGGTATCGCTGGTTTTGGTTATGGCTTGCGCTACGAGCACGGTCTTTTCCGGCAGCGGCTGTCTGACGGCTGGCAGACCGAGGAAGCCGAAGACTGGCTTGTCCAGGGCGGCAATCCCTGGGAAATCGAACGCCCGGAAAGCCGCTACCTTATTCCTTTTGGCGGCGTCGCCGATGCCAATGCCTGTGCTGAGGCCAGGTGGCAGCCCAGCGAGGAGGTGATCGCTGCCAGCAAGGACATGGCTATTGCCGGCTGGGGGGCAAAGCAAATTAATACGCTGCGGCTGTGGTCGGCCCGGCCGGGTCAACTGTTTGACCTGGCCCGTTTCAACCGGGGTAATTACCTGCAGGCAGCTCAACAGGAAGTACGGGCGGAAACACTGACACGGGTGCTCTATCCTGATGACTCAACGCCACAGGGGCGGGAACTGCGGCTGAAGCAGGAATTTTTATTCACATCGGCATCGCTGCAGGACCTGGTGCGCCGTTACCTGGACGTGCATGACAATCTGCATAATCTGCCCGATCACGCCGCCATCCAACTGAACGATACACACCCGGCAATCGCGGTTCCGGAACTGATGCGGCTGATGATGGATGTATACGATATATCTGCCAAATCCGCCTTCCAGATTGCCCGTTCCTGCATTTCCTACACCAATCACACCCTGCTGCCCGAAGCCCTGGAAAAATGGCCTCTGGACATGTTCAAGGCCGTGTTGCCGCGCCACTTCCAGATCATCGAACAGATTGACGGTTTTTTTATCGAGGAACTGCAGTCAGCCCAGGTCGAGGTGGCGCCGGAAAATGTCCGAGCACTCGACCTATCCAAAGACCATGATGGCGTGGTCCGCATGGGTAATCTGGCTTTCATCGGCAGCCACAAGGTCAATGGAGTATCCGCGCTGCACACGGAGCTCATGAAGCAGACCGTATTCAAGGACCTGCACCGGGTTTATCCCGGGCGCATCATCAACAAGACCAACGGCATCACGCCACGCCGCTGGCTCCACAACTGCAACCCGGAACTGTCCGCCCTGGTGACTGCGGCCATTGGCGATAACTGGATCACTGACCTGGAGCAGATTCAAAACCTGGCACCCTTTGCCGGGGACGACGCATTTCTCGATGACTTTGCCCTGGCCAAGAGAAAAAACAAGGAAACACTGGCCGTGGAGATCAAGGCATTTACCGGGATGGTGGTCTCTCCCGACGCCCTTTTCGATGTACAAATCAAGCGAATTCATGAATACAAGCGCCAGTTGCTGAACGCCCTGCAGGTGGTCGCGCGTTACCTGAATATCCGCGCCAACCCGGACGCCGACTGGTTGCCGCTGGTCAAAATCTTCAGCGGGAAAGCGGCGCCGAGCTACACCACGGCCAAGCTGATTATCAAACTGATCAACGATATTGCACAAACGGTCAACAACGACCCCGTCATCGGCGACCGGCTAAAAGTGGTTTACATGCCCAATTACAATGTTACCCGTGCCGAAGTCATCATTCCCGGTGCAGATCTGTCGGAACAGATTTCAACCGCGGGCATGGAGGCATCAGGCACCGGCAACATGAAACTGGCCCTGAACGGCGCCTTGACCATTGGCACAATGGACGGTGCAAATATTGAAATCCTGGAGCGCGTGGGAGAAGAAAACATTTTCATATTCGGCTTGACCGCTGATGAAGTTCGTGACCGGCATCAGCACGGATATCACCCGGGACAAATCATCGAAGAGAACGAACTCCTTTCGAGGGTGCTCAGTGAAATCGGTAAAGGCACTTTCTCAGGGGGCGACACGGAGCGCTTTAGCGCCCTGTTGGGCAACCTGTATCATCACGATTATTTCATGCTCGCCGCTGATTTCGGGTCCTACATGGAACGCCAGCGCGATGTAGGCGCCGCCTACCGTGACTATCACCGCTGGTTCCGTTCAGCTATTCTGAACACCGCGAATGTTGGCTGGTTTTCTTCGGACCGGACCATCCGGGAATACGACCGGGATATCTGGCATTCGAAACCTTCCCTTCACACCTAACCCTTATATGAATCACAATGAAGCACATCGATCTCATCGGATAAGCTGGTTGCGTGCTGCCGTCCTGGGAGCAAATGACGGCATTGTCTCAACGGCGAGCCTCATTATTGGTTTTGCGGCCGCTCAGGCCGCGCACAGCGATATTCTCTTCGCGGGAATCGCCGGCCTGGTCGCGGGAGCAATGTCCATGGCGGCAGGTGAATATGTTTCTGTGAGTTCCCAGGCAGATACAGAAAAAGCAGAACTGGAGCTTGAGCAACGCCATTTAGACCATAACAGTGAGTTTGAACTCAATGAACTCGCAACTATTTATGAGGGACGAGGGCTCGATTCAGACCTGGCGTTGCAAGTGGCGGAACAGTTGATGGACCACGACGCACTCGGGGCGCACGCCAGGGATGAGCTTGGCATATTTGATATGGCCAGGGCGCGGCCGATTCAGGCGGCTTTTTCTTCAGCGGGAACATTCACCGTTGGTGCAGCGTTGCCATTGCTGGTGGTACTGGCCGCTCCCGAGGCACATCTGATACCGCTGGTCGCGGGCTTGTCGCTCATATTCCTGGCAAGTTTAGGCGTCATGGCAGCGCGCGCAGGGGGAGCATCAATTACCATCGGCGCCATCAGGGTTACATTCTGGGGGGCGCTTGCCATGGGCCTGACAGCGGCAGTGGGTAGTCTATTTGGTGTAATCGCTTAGGAGGAAGTAGTGTATGAATATTCCTTTATTCCAGGTTGACGCCTTTACCTCTGAGCTTTTTTCCGGGAACCCGGCAGCTGTTTGTATTCTCGACGCCTGGCTGGAAGATCCAGTGCTGCAGGCAATAGCTGAGGAAAACAACCTGTCGGAAACAGCCTTTCTTGTACCCAATGGTGAAGATTTCGAACTCCGCTGGTTCACGCCGGTAGCGGAAGTTGCTCTTTGCGGTCATGCAACCCTCGCGAGCGCACTGGTTGTGTTCGATTGCCTGGATTGGCCGGCAGAAAGAATCACCTTCCATACCCGGCAGAGCGGGCCGCTTCACGTGACCAGGCGCAACGGTCTGCTGGAGATGAATTTTCCGGCAATAGCCTCCCATCCCACGCCTGTGCCACAAGGCCTCGAAGATGCTCTGTGCTGTGAGCTGAATGAAACATATCTTGCTGGGGAGGATCTGATGATCCTCCTGGCGAATGAAGATCAGGTCAGGAACCTTCAACCTCGAATGTCCCGGCTGTCTGAACTGGAGTGCCGGGGGTTTATCGCAACTTCCGGGAGCGATCACTGCGATTTTGTGTCGCGCTTCTTTGCCCCCAGTTACGGCATTCCGGAAGACCCGGTGACCGGCTCAGCGCATTGTGTACTGATTCCGTTCTGGTCACGGTTGTTGAATAAACCCGATTTGCACGCTCGGCAGGTTTCCAGGCGAGGTGGGGAACTGTTTTGCCAGGATCTGGGTGATCGCGTCCAGATTGCCGGCGACGCGATACTCTATTTACGCGGTGAGATCACACTATAAACCAGCCAAACACCACCATCAGGACTGACGTTTCAAAATGATGCCCGCCAGCGGCGGCAAGGTTAGGCACAGGCTGTGTTCCCTGTCCCATTGAGCGATCATTTCTGACTGCAGTGGATCCTTGTTCCCCATTCCCGAACCCTTGTAAGAGCCGTCATTGGAATTGAATATCTCCTGATAGGTCCCGGGTCTGGGCATACCGATCCGGTAACTCGTCCTTGGTACCGGTGTAAAATTCAGCACCACGAGCAGGGATTCGCTTTCACTGTTCCTGATAAACGAAAGCACGGATTGTTCCGCATCATCCCCGTTCAGCCATTCGAAACCGCGGTTGTCACAGTCCCACTGGCTCAGCGCCGGGTGCACGGCCTGCAGGTGATTGAGATCCGACAGCAAGGTTGACACCCCGGTTGGATAAATTTCACCGCTGCGACTCCAGGGAAGCGAGTGACCCGAATCCCACTCCGTTTCCTGGGCAAATTCACCGCCCATGAACATCAACTGCTTGCCCGGGTAAGTCCACTGATAGGTAAACAGCAGTCGCAAGTTTGCGAAACGCTGCCATTCATCACCGGGCATGCGGCCGAACAGGGAGTTCTTCAAATGAACCACTTCGTCGTGTGACAACGGCGACATGAAGTTCTCGTTGAAGACATACATGGGGCCAAAGGTCAGCAGACCCTGGTGAAATTTACGATGCACTGGCTCCTTGCTGAAATAGTCCAGGGTGTCGTGCATCCAGCCCATATTCCATTTGAGTCCGAATCCAAGTCCGTCTCCAGACGTTGGCCCGGTCACCGCCGGCCAGTCCGTGGATTCCTCTGCGATCATCACGCAACCGGGGCATTCTTCCTGCACGGCATTATTGAGTTTTTTGATAAAGTCGACTGCTTCCAGGTTCTCATTTCCGCCGTATATGTTCGGCACCCACTGCTCCGCCTGGCGTGAAAAATCCAGGTAAAGCATGGATGCAACCGCATCCACGCGCAACCCATCCACGTGAAATTCATTCAGCCAGTAAATGGCGTTCGAAATGAGAAAGCTACGCACTTCCCGCCGCTCGTAATTGAACACCAGCGTTCCCCAGTCACGGTGTTCTGCCTTGAGCGGATGGTGGTATTCGTATAGCGCCTCGCCATCGAAGGCAGCCAATGCATGCTCATCTCTCGGGAAATGGGCGGGAACCCAGTCCAGCAGTACACCAATCCCATTCTGATGAAAATGATCGACAAAAGCCCTGAAATCATCCGGGTTGCCAAAGCGGCTGGTCGGTGCAAAATAACCGGTAACCTGGTAGCCCCAGGATTCATCCAGCGGGTGTTCCATAACCGGCATTAGTTCGATGTGGGTGAAACCCAGGTTTTTGACGTAGGCGCATAACTCCTGCGCCAATTGCCGGTAACCCATAAAACTGCCATCCGGTAAACGCCGCCACGAACCAAGGTGAACTTCATAGACCGACATGGGTTTGCTTCCCCAATCGCCCGCAGTTCTCTGCCTCATCCAATCGCCGTCAAGCCAGCCGTGGCCAATATCCTGAGGCACCAGGCTGGCAGTATCGGGCCGGTATTCACAGGCGCTTGCGTAGGGATCTGTCTTCAAGCAGATATCGCTGGTTCGGGCATTGCGGATTTCATACTTGTAACGTTCCTGTTGCAGGCCCGGTATGAACAGTTCCCAGATGCCTTGTGATACGTGCCTGCGCATAGGGTGACAGCGGCCATCCCAGCCATTGAAATCACCAACGACACTGACCCGCCCGGCATTGGGCGCCCAGACAGCAAAAATGACACCCTCTACACCATCTTCTGAATGCCGCCGTGCGCCAAGCAAATTTTGTGCGCAACGGTGTTCACCCTGGTTGAACGCCTCCATTTCATCCGGGTTCAGCATGGACCAGAAACTGTAGGGATCGTGATTTATGTGACGATAACCGCTGTCATCCTCGCGAATGATGCGGTAGTGGGCAGGAATTGCACCGGGTTCAGCAAGAAATTCGAACAGGTCTGAATCCCCCGCCCTGCTCATGGGCCGATTTTCATTCTCGATCCAGGCATTCCGGCTGCGCGGCAGGAAACAACGGAATATTTCCTTTCTGTTACAGGCATGACGTCCAAGAACAGAGAATGGGTCGCCATGGCTCCCCTCTGCAAGACGCAGAATTTCTGAGGGCTCGATATTCGATTTACTTGACTTAATTGAGATATCCCCGTGATTTTCGCTGTTTTGTCATGTGGATAAACGTATCATGAATGTATCATATCCGCTCCCCGCTGCCGTGCGACATTTTAAATGTATGAGGTGTTGAATGTACCAAAAAAAATCAGGTCGATTTGTCAGCCGCCTGACCCGCAGCACGATGGCCATGATCATGGCTGGAGGCCGTGGATCGCGGCTCGGCGCCCTGACCGAAATCCGGGCAAAACCTGCGACACCCTTTGGCGGCAAATTCAGAATCATCGATTTCCCTCTCTCCAATTGCGTCAACTCGGGAATCAGGCAGGTTTTTATACTCACCCAGTACAAGGCCCATTCACTGATCCAACACGTACAGCTCGGCTGGGGCTACCTGCGGGGTGAATTCGGCGAATTCATCCAGATCGTGCCGGCCCAGCAACAGGTGGATGAAAGCTGGTACAAGGGTACAGCCGATTCGATCTACCAAAACCTGGACCTGGTCCGGGAACATGGCCCGGAACATGTACTGATCCTGGCAGGCGATCATATCTACAAAATGGATTACGGCCCGATGATCGCTTTCCACACGGAGAATAATGCAGACATTACGGTAGGCGTGATCCAGGTCCCCCTGCACGAAGCAACCGGCTTCGGCGTAATGACGCTCGACGAGGAGCACCGGGTCATTCGTTTCGATGAAAAACCCGTCAACCCTCAACCGGTTCCCGGCAACCCGGAAGCTGCCATGGCATCCATGGGCATCTATGTATTCAATCGCGATTTCCTGATCAAAACACTGGAAGCCGATGCCGCCGACCCTGAATCCGATCATGATTTCGGTAAAAATATCATCCCCGACAGCATCAAGGACTGCCAGGTATTCGCCTATGCTTTCCACGATGTAAAAACACGGGCGCAAAGTTACTGGCGGGACGTGGGTACCATCGATGCGTATTACCGGGCCAACCTGGAATTGATTTACGTGCGCCCGGAGCTGAATCTGTATGATTCCCAGTGGCCGATCTGGACTTACCAGGAACAGCTGCCGCCGGCTAAATTCATTCTCGATGACCCGGGCCGCACCGGCAGAGCCACCAATTCCATGGTTTCCGGGGGCTGTATCGTCTCGGGCGCCAGCGTACGGCAATCGCTGCTGTTCTCCAGTGTCCATGTGCACGAAGGAACGGAACTCCTGCGGACCGTGGTCCTGCCGGAAGCCCGTATCGGCAGGAAATGTCGCATCAGCCGGGCCATCATCGACAAACGCTGCCGGATTCCGGATCGCACGGTCATTGGGGAGGACCATGCAGATGACGCCAGGCGATTTACCGTCACCGAGGAAGGTATCGTATTGGTCTGCCCCCACATGCTTTGATAAAAACTCCATAATAGAACTCGAACAAGCCCCTGGGAAAATCGAAAACCAATGCACCAGAACAAGCTCAACGTGGTGCTGTGCTGGCATATGCACCAGCCGCAGTACCGCTGTAACGACATTTACACCCGGCCCTGGACCTGGCTGCATGCCATCAAGGACTACAGCGATATGGTGGCGCACATCGAAGCGGTGCCGGATGCCCGTGCCGTGGTGAATTTTTCACCGCATCTTATGGTGCAAATCGATGACTACACTCACCTGATCCGGCGCTTGCTGGACAGAGGTGAACCAAGTGGAGACCACATACTCGATGCCCTGGGTGGTTTGTTGCCGGAAGGAAATGCGGAGAAAGTGGCGCTGGTCCGGTCATGCCTGAGGGCCCATGACGTCAATATGCGGCAGCGCTTTGCTCCCTATGACCATCTCTGTCACCTGGCGGAACGGGCATTGGAAGCCGGCAGGCTGCCGGAGCAGGGCGATATGACCGACCTCCTGGCCTGGTACTGTCTGGTCTGGATGGGCGAATTCATGAGAAGTGAGTCACCACTTGCCGGCCGGATGATCGAGCAGGCGGGTGGTTTCAGCCTGGAGGACCGGCGTGAGTTGTTGGCACTGATAGGTACACAAATCGCCGATATCCTGCCGCGCTACCGGCGGCTGGCCGAATCCGGCCGGGTTGAGTTGTCCGTATCGCCCTGGTCGCATCCGATACTCCCCCTGTTGCTGGATTTCTCCAGCGCCAGGGAAGCCATGCCTGACGTCGAGTTGCCGGTCGCCTCCTACCCAGGCGGCGAGGCGCGCTGTAACTGGCATCTTCAGCACGCTATCGACTATTTCAAGCATCACTTTGGCTTCCGGCCGGCCGGTTGCTGGCCCTCCGAAGGAGCGCTAAGCGAGCAGACCCTGGAACTACTTCGAAATCACGGATTCAAGTGGGCCGCCAGCGGCACCAACGTGCTGCGCAACAGCCTTGGTCCCGGCGACAACCAACATGAAGACAATTGGCATCATGAAAACCCGCAACACCGGCTATGGACAGCACCGGCAGAAAACATGGGCGGAAAACACCTGGTTTGTATATTTCGTGACGACGAACTGGCAGACCTCATCGGCTTTTCTTACTCACAGTGGCAGGCTGCAGATGCGGTAAATGACCTGGTATTCCGGCTGGAACAAGCGCTGGATCATGCCAACTCCAAGGGCAACAGCAACCCCACCGTCAGTATCATCATGGATGGCGAAAATGCCTGGGAATATTATCCTGAAAATGGCAGGGAATTCCTGTCCATGCTATACCAACGCTTGTCCAGCCACCCGCGATTCCGGCTCACTACCTTCTCCGAGTTATTAGAAAGAGCTTCCCTGCAAGCCCTGCCCCGGCTGACAGCCGGCAGTTGGGTGTACGGCAACTTCTCGGTCTGGATTGGCCATCCCGCCAAGAATCGGGCCTGGGAAAGGCTGATCGACGCCAGGCACGCGGTAGATGAGGCGATTGCCGGAGACCACGCAGGACTACTCCCTGTGGAACAGGTGCTGGAGCAGTTATCCGTTTGCGAAAGTTCCGACTGGTTCTGGTGGCTGGGCGAGGAAGGCAGAGCCCAGGACGGTCCGGCTTTCGACGAACTTTTCCGCTTTCAACTAAAAGCCCTGTACCGCCTGATCGGCGTCCCGGCGCCCGCAGTGCTGGATCAACCAGTTGATGATACACACAGCCCGCCGGACTCAGGTGACGCCAGCACCATGAGACAGGCCAACTAACCCGCCTTCGTCCAATATGGGGGCCAGGAGCCTGTCAGGGTTTGTAGGACCGAACCTTGTTTGCGAAAAACGCCGTGCCATCAAGCGGAGGCGGTTAGCTGCCTTCAGGACACGCTCGAGACATCCCTGTGTGCTAATCATCTGTTCCCGACAGCATGATTGTCCTGAAGGCAGCTAACCGCCTCCGCTTCCCAACGCTGGGTTGTTTCATTCGCATGTTGTTCTGAAGTGCTTGCGGGTGGGGCCGGGTTCTCTTCAAGTAGCCACCCAGGATCTGCTGGACAGGCAGACAAGTCTTATTTCGTGTATTGCGCATGATTTCGGTCACCGGCGTTTCAGGGAGGGATCGACTAGCTGTTTGCAGGACAATCAGGCTGTCGGGAACAGCTGATTAGTGCACAGGGATGTCTCGAACGTGTCCTGCAAACAGCTAGCCGATCTCTCCC
>Ga0209013_10000452_pt1 | contig 36212 bp, 28 predicted proteins | sample Cruoilmetagenom2_FD_187291 | JGI IMG/M metagenome (GOLD analysis project Ga0209013, IMG submission 187291) | Oil polluted marine microbial communities from Coal Oil Point, Santa Barbara, California, USA - Sample 2 (SPAdes) (version 2) | ecosystem: Environmental > Aquatic > Marine > Oil seeps ...
GTCGCTGTCCAAGAAAGATCGCACAAAAATCTCGTAGAACACCCGCTCATTCCACCAGTAAAATTGGGCATCATCATTACCCGGAGTTGGGAGAGGATGTGGTGCAGCCGTTTGGGCTGCCGCTGTTCTGGCCGGCTCTGTAGCTTCGACAGTCGAAGTCGAGTTGTCACCATTACAAGCCGTCATTAGAATAACAATAACGACAGGCAAGAAAAGACATGTGATCGATTTTCTAAACCAATTTATCATTCGCATTGTTAGGTATCCCCAAAGAGAATCTCATTCCGCCAGCACAACGCCTGAAAAGGCCGGTAATTTAACAAGCAGGGTATCCACTTGTTCAATTAACTTACATCCATCCTGAGTCGCAGCAGCTATCGTGGTCCAGATGCCCTGTAGGGCTACCTGCCGCGGCTCTGGAGCCAGGTTGATCACCGTAACCAGGAAGCTGTCACCATCAGACCGGAGATACGCCAGGGTATCTTTGTCCGCATGCAGCGTTCGTCGTTCACCCTGTCGCAGCGCAGTTTCTTGACTACGTAAAGCGATCAATGACTGGTAGAACGCTAACAAACCTTTGTCCTGCTCGTTCCCCCATAACATGGGCAGGCGCGACTCTTCGAGGATTCCTTTGCCGTCCTGCCGGATATCACGCAGCTGCGAAAGACCAACCTCCGTGCCGTAATAAACAACCGGGGGACCCGCAAGCGTGAACTGGCACAATGCGGCAAGCTTTAACAAACGTTTGTCGCCGTTCACCACCCACAAATAGCGGTTCATGTCATGGTTGTCGAGGAACGAGGGTCGTGTAAAACTGGGGGGGAAATATGCCTCGTGACTATCCAGGAACGACATGAAGCGACTGGCATCCCAACGTCGAAAGACAAACGTCTGGCGAAAGGCTTCCAGCAGGATGAAATCCAGGCAGCCGTCCAGCAATCCCTGGAAAGACAACTGTGAATCCGATGGTTCAACCACCTCCCCAAAGATCCACGCATCAGGGTTTGTGCTTATGACCGTGCGCCGGAAATCTGCCCAGAAATCACGCGAAGTACCGATGGCGTAATCCAACCTGAAGCCATCCACACCTATATTCAGCCAGTATTCAACTGCCTGCAGTACATGTTGTCGGGCTTCAAGATAGCGTAAATTAATCTGCGGGAGGCTTTTAACGCCAAAGAACGACTCGTACTCCTCCGGCCAATTGCGGAATGTGTACCACTTCACGTACGGACTGTTTGGGTCCTGCTGGGCTTCCTGGAAAGTGGCATGAAGGGATGACCAGTGATTGGGCACAAAATCCAACATCACCTTGATACGACGCGCGTGGGCGGCACCTAACAACTCCCGCAGGTCAGCCTCGCTCCCCAAGCGCGGCTCGACCTTGAAATAATCTGTGGCATCATAACCGTGGTGAGAGGGGCTTGGGAAAATGGGTGACAGCCACAGCGTATTGGCGCCTAACTCTGATATATAATCCAACTTTTGGGTTATTCCGCGCAAGGTCCCCCCGTAGAACCCGGCTGGGGACTCCGGCTGCGCCCACGTATTGCCATCACCGGGGAAGAAACGGTCCACAAAAATATGATAAACGACCGCTTCATACGCCCAATCTGGGGTGGGATCATCCCCGACGTAAAAAGCGTAATAAGCGCCATCGTCCGCAGGGTGCTCATTGCCATCCCTGTCCCCTGCAGTCATGTAATAGCGCACCACAGTTCCATCGGGCTGCCCTGGTATGGTAGCTTGATAGCGTTTGACATACCCCCACTCCAGGTTATCCCACCTGACTTCTACCAGGGCCAAGGATGTAACAATTCCATGGCTTGCGGCTCCCCTGCTTCCAACGGGATCGTCAACATCCGTTGACCAATAGACCCATGCCCGGTCACAAGTGTGCGCCGGACCAACGGTCAACTCTAATTGAATCGCCTGTCCGGGTAACGGATCAAGCGGTTTACGAGCGCTGCGGTGAGTTATACCTGCACCGAGTGCGCGCACATGAGCTGTACGCTGGGCGTCGGAAGCTAATGTGCCAAAGATAAAGTCGTCCACTAACCCTTCACCCCACCCAGGGTGAGACCACCTTGCAGATATCGCTGCAGGTACAAGAACACAATCAAGGTGGGGATGAGGATAATCACGGCCCCGGCAGCGAAATGGCCCCATGGAACTGCGAGCTCATTCGCCAGCTGGTATAAAGCTGGCACTGCCAACTTCAACTCATCTGGCGCAGGTACCAACACACTGGCAAATATAAAATCTCCCCACCCAACCAGGAAAGCCAATAAGGCAGTCACGGCCAGAGCCGGTTTTGCGAGTGGCAGTGCAATTAAGATGAAGGATTGCAGTGGGGTTGCTCCGTCAATCATGCCTGCTTCCTCGAGATCAATCGGGATGGTATCGAAATAACCCTTCAAGTTCCAGGTCGCGAAGACCAGCACCCCGGTGGTGTACGCTAACACCAACCCAATATGATTGGCGTACAGTCCCATGGCTGTTAGAACCTGTGCAATCGCGACCAGGGAAAGTAAGCCCGGAAATGCCTGAATACCTAACATGAAGATCAAGAAAAATCCTCGCCCACGGAAACGAAAACGAGACAGGGCAAACGCCGCGGAGGTGCTAACGACCAACGCCGCGATGGTTGTAATGGAAGCCACTTTCAGGCTGTTCAACATCCAGGTCAACAGCAAATCGTCGAACAACATATGGCGGTAATTTTCCCAGGTCCACTCCGTCGGGAAGAACATGCTGGGCAGATCGAGGGCATATAAACGATCTCCAGGACGTCCTGAGGCCAGGATCGCGAACCACATTGGGTAGAAAGCGACGATGCAGGCGATAATCAATATCGCATAATAAATAAATCTTGCCAGTAGAGAAGGTTTGCGGATCATTCGTATGCTCCTTCCGTAATGCGGGTAACGCGAAGGCTGTACAACGTCGCCCCAAACAAAAACACAAACACGATCACAGCAAAAGCAGTTGCCAGTCCATGATTGGAAGTCTGGAAGATCTGCCTATAGGCATAAACCATCACGAATTCTGTGCTGCCGGGCTGCCCGGCTCCTTGTATCGGCCCCCCCTGGGTTAATGCCCATACAGTACCAAACATCTGGAAGGCGGTGATCGATGTAAGCACAATAGCGGGCAAAATGGCTGGCCGGATCAGCGGTAGGGTAATGTTGCGCAGTTGATTCCACCAGCTTGCACCATCCACCTCGGCTGCTTCGTAGACTTCCGTAGGAATGGAGGTTAATGCCCCACCAATGGCGAGCATAAAGAACGGGTACGAGAACCAGACGTCAACCAGGATCACAATACCAAAGGCATAGATCGGATCCTGCAGCCAGACCGGTCCTTGAACTCCGAAGGTCGCAAGCAGTTGGTTGATGGTGCCCTGCTGGCGGAAGAAAAACTGCCACACCAGCGCCATCAGGATCGCCACCGAGGATGCGGCCCAGGGGATGAACAGCACCACGCGGAAAAAATTTCTTCCAATGATATATTTATTATCCAGTATGATCGCCAGGATCAGACCGATCGCGAAGCTGAGTGGAACTCGAAGGATCACAAACATGATAGTCCGGAAGACCACCACAAAGAAATCACCAGTTCTCATCAACGTATCGTATGCCGCGAAAATATTCAGCAGCGCGGCCAGCAGGATGCCTAAGACAATCGCTGCCAGCCAGATCACAATGGATGGCACACTGCGCGATTCTTGCCGTTCCAGGCGTTTATCTATCACCGATGCGCCAAATAGCGGCACTAAACATACCCCAATCGTAAGCAAGGCCATCACCGCATCAATCGAGAACAAGTCCCCGACCAACGTTTGATAATTTTTATACCAGGGCTCTGCTACTGTGAACGGTTTTCCAAGGCCAACGGGAGCATTCTCCTTAAACACATCCCAACACAGCGGCACGAGTAAATCGTTTAATACGAATTCACAATCGGGATTGGGTTTGAACTTGTTCTTGTCCGTAAATGATATATAGGAGTTCAGGATCATCGGGTACACGTTGAAGATCAAAATTCCGATGATCACCGGGAAAGTGAATGCAAGTATGGTAAAAAATTTCTTACGTCCAGACCAACCCACCATAATATTTCACTCCTCTCGCTTGCTTACCAGCAAGCCTTCATATTATGACTTATATAATTTCCCCCAAGACGTATTAGGTGAAGTTCAACAAATTTAAATTGCTGGGATAAAAAAGAAGCGGGAGATGTCTGCGCACCTCCCGCTTGAAACGCTATTCGCTACTGCATTAGTGCGATGGCTTCTTCAATCGCTGCTTGGGCAGCATTGAGCGCCTCTTCAACTTCCTGAGCGCCCGTGTAAATTGCAGCGCTGGCATTCCCTACGGGATCCCACTGCGCTGACGAGAACGGGGAGTTGGACATCGGGGTGCCCAAGCTCAGTGCAGCACCAAAGCCTGCCAGGGTCGGCAGTGCCTGGACTTCAGGATCTTCAATCGCAGCCGTCTGCGCCGGGATGGTCTTATTAACCAATGCGAGCGCTTTCTGCACCTCTGGGCTCGTGAAGTACTTCATAATGTCAATGGCAAGTTCAGTGTTGCCGCGATCCACAGCGTTTTTGCTCAACATCATGACCTTGATACCCACAAACGGGCTGCCCATCGGGGCGATGCCGTAGTTGACACCATTTTCTTCCAGGCTGTTGATTGCCCACGGACCGGACCACCACAGTCCAACAGAACCATCGGATATGTTGGAAAGGCATAGTTCGTGGCTGTTCTCAGCCAGCGATACATCCGCAATCTTTGCCAGCCAATCACCTGCAGCCATGGCTTCTGGCGTGTTGAGATATGCGTTGCCCTGATCGTCAACATAGGAAGGTACACCATGACCGAAGTATATGGGGGCGACATGGTAAGCGTCGTTGGCACCAAATCCCTGGTTGCAGATCAATACCTTGCCGGTATCTTCCTGGAATTTAGCGGCTTTATTATACAGATCTTCAAAGTCCATTGGGTCCGCCGGCAGGTAATCTTCCGTCACCAGATCCATGTTGTAGAGCATAGCGATGCCTTCCATGGTCTCGGGCAGACCCCAGATCATGTCGTTCCAGACTACACCGACTACACCAGGATCCGTGTATGTGCTCTCCAACATCGCCATATCGATCCCGTATTCATCCAGCGCGACGATGTTGCCGACAAGAGCCTGCGCACCGATCTGATCGTTAGCCCAGCCGATGATGTCGGGACCTTCACCCGCAGGGATAGCCACGTCCAACGCATTGCTGACATCCTCAGGAACGTCCAGCATAATTTTCACACCAGGATTGGCAGCTTCGTAGTCTGCAAAAGCCTGGCTGATCGCATCCAGATAATCACCACTCCATTGGTGCCAGATAGAGATGGTGGTCTCTTCCTCTGCTGGTGGTGGTTCCGCTGGTACATCTGTCGGCTGCGTTTCCACTTCGGTTGGCTCTTCTACTGGAGTGGCCGTTTCGCCACCACCACAGGCAACCAGCATCATTGCCGCTACCACCAACAAACTCATTACAATCCAAAGCTTTTTACTCATTTCTCTCCTCCAAATTACATATATAGATTTATTTGCGATTTCATTAAAGGGTGTAACTGTATTAAACCACTAAAGGAAATTACCTATACGCTGGCTCTGTTCAATAATCACCTCCTAATAAAAAGCCCAGGTTAGTTTTGCACGAAACCATTCGTGCTTTTATTCACCAACATTGTTATAATTCTAGCATGTATAGCTAACTTTAGTCAAATTAACATTAGTGAGTATAACATCGAATTGGGGAAACCACATTATGAGCCATGCTTTACTAAAATCCTATCATTTCCTATAAATCCAGTATAATCAGTGATCATGTTTGAACAACTATCCGGAGTATACGCGGCAGCCTTAACCCCACTAAACCATGATTTCACGATCGCATTGGAAGATGTGCTTCCCCTGCTGGATTTCCTTGCCAAACGTGGGTGCCATGGCGCTCTTTTATTCGGCACCACGGGTGAGGGCCCATCGTTTTCACCAGGGGAACGGCTGCTTATGATGCGAGAGGCACTAAAAATCCGCCAGGCGCATCCTGATTTTCGATTATTGGCAGGCACAGGGACACCAAGCCTGGAAGAAACAATAAAATTAACACGCGCCACTTTTGAACTGGGATTTGACGGCGTTGTCGTCTTGCCACCCTATTATTATGGTTCAGCCACCGACGAAGGGCTGCACAACTGGTATGGTCAAGTAATTGAGAATTCAGTGCCGCCCGGAGGTGCACTGCTTGGATATCACATCCCATCCATGTCGGGAGTGGATCTGTCCGTTGAGTTACTCAGCAGGCTAAAAGACAATTATCCCAACAATTTTGCAGGGATAAAAGATTCATCCGGAGATCCTACCCACGCTCAACGATTGGGAGAATTCTTTGGGGAAGAATTACTCATCCTGAACGGCAATGATAGAATTTTCAGCCATGCACTGCATCATTCAGCTTCAGGATGTATAACAGCTCTCGCAAACCTGAGATCACCAGACCTACGCCTGGTTTGGGAAGCCCAACAGCGAGGTCAGAGTGATGACCCAGCCCAAGCGCGGCTGGTTGCAAATCGGGAAATCATGGAACGTTATTTACCCGCGCCGCCACTGCTCAAAGCTATGTACGCCAGGCTGCACAATTTCCCCCGCTGGGCATTAAAACCGCCGCTGCTCCCATTATCACCGGAAATAGAATCCCAAGCCGCCCAAGAATTTATTGCCAGCGGGTGAAAAATGTCTCAATCGAACATGGAGACGAAACGTGTGCAGTTTTTACTAACCAGCCTGATTATCCTGGTTATTGTGATCCTGGCTGTTATTTTTCTTATCTTTGCGTACCCGTCCCTGCTATCCCCACGACAAGCTCTTTCGAGTGAGATCACCTCAACACAAATTCCAAGCGTCACGCAACCGGTTCTACCAACCGCAACAACAACTCCCACCCCCAGTCGAACTCTCCGGCCGACCCCTTCATCAACCATCACTCCAACGCCCACCGGAACACTTGTCCCAACATTGACTCCTACACCTACCGGTCCCCCGGCGTTGGTTCGTGCCCAACCCAACATTGGTGATCCTTATAAGCTCACCGAATGGTCCCCAACGAAGGCTGACAGCATGGTGGCTTTAATGAACTATTATCCTAACACCCTGTCGGAAGAGGCGCGGGGTGAAAACAACGAATCATATTACGACGCATTCTTTTACGCGACAATCGCCCAGAAAGAAGCTATCTTACGCTACCCGGATGCCCCTCAGGCGGATAATTGGCATTGGGAACTGGCATACAACCTGGCACAAATTGGAGATCATGGATCCAGTGAAAAGTACGCTGAACTGATCGCCGAAGGGTTAAACACGGGGGAAGTGGATTTGGATAACCTGACCAGATGGTTTAAAACGAAAGAATCCCGTGCTACACTCTACATGATCGAGTTAGAACCCGTACCTGGATACTTGAGCAGCCACTTGCTCGACGTACGTAGTCGAGGTAGTGGATATATTCTTTTATTGGAAACAGCAGGCGCATACCAATTAGAGGTATTGGTCGATCTATTCGATTTCGTAAATGATCCAGAAACCAGATCTATCATCAGCGATTTCACCTCAAGTGATGCACAAGATATTGGCATATATTATGTACACCCGGTGGATACGACCACAGCGGAAAGACCACTTATGTACAATTTGGACCAGGTGCCAGTTCAAGAAACTTACTTTCGCCCGAGTGTAGAACCATTCGATATAGGTATGGAGTTTAAGAACTACTGGGGGTCAGCCGAGAACGAAACGGGGGGCAGCGATTTATTTTTCGAGACGAGCGTCTTTCCCGCCTGCCCCGCGACCATTCGTCAAACATTTCATTGGGGTGGCGCATATTTTGAACTTGATGGCACAAATTACACATTTGAACCCAACCAGGAAACGCTGAGTTATTGCAGTTTTTTAGCGGACCATGCAGCCAACACATGGGGATATGAGCCAGCCATACAATTGATGGAAATGTTATTACCGGAATGGCCGCCGGAAGAGGATGAGAATGGTAAACCTTACCCACCGGGTGCGCGGGACGAGTGGTTGTATAAACTGGGTATCTATCATGCCCAGCTCGGCAACTATGATGAAGCTGTCGGATATCTCATCGAGCTCACATCCAACCCAACTGAACCGGTAAATGAATGGTACTCTCTGGCGGAAACGTTTCTAGCAGACTACCACAAGCCTGAGGATGTTTATCGTGCTTGCGTGAACGTCCAGTATTGCAACGCAAACCATGCGCTTGATTACCTGATCAACCGCTATCCCAGGCAAAACGATAAAGATACTGTTGAATTCTTATGGCAATCTGGGGTGGCTTTGCGTGCCTCCGGATACTTCGACTTCGACCTGGATGAACAGGTCGAACGCTGGTTTACCGTAAGACATCGCCCTCTGGAAGTGTTGGATTTATGGATCCTGGCGGATTCCCAGAACGGCGATAGAGGGCTCTATGTGTCAGCAGTGGATACGAGCAAACCTGAATTCACCTACCTGGATGAAGACGAAATACCACCGGTCGTGATGGTCGACTGGAGCTATGCAATCCGCCTGGAACGCGATCCGGATACATTCGAACCATTTCTTACCCAGCCGATCCTGCATGAGGAGCACCCGGACCCATTTGTGGAGGGTATGAACGTTGCCAGAGACTTATTGTTTGCAGGTGAAGATCCAGAAATCGTGATAGACATGCTGCTGCACCTGGAGAAGGACCCGGGGTTGACCTGCGAAAGAAACTGGACCTGCGATCCTTACTATTATTACCTGGGGTTGGCTTATGAGTTAGCCGGGCATGACCGATTAGCTATAGAGACTTATCTTTTCTTATGGTGGAATTATTCAAAGAGCCCGTTTACAATCATGGCACGACTGAAGCTTGAAGCCACAACCACCCAGACGCCACCCGCACCGACTGCCATCGTCACCCCGGCCACATCGACACCCACGCCTCCTGCAGGCACCACTCCCACGGCGACAACCAGCAGCCCATCCCCATCCCCTTCCCCATACCCAATCTATACGCCGACGGAAACATACGATCCGTATCCGGGTCCTACGCCTACTTTTTAATTGACTCCTCCCTACCCATAGAAATTCGCCCACCATACCTTCTTCCCAACCATGAATGATTACCCACTAACAACATGGCGATTGATCGAAACACCTCCAGCCAGTGGAGCATGGAATATGGCAGTCGATGAGGCGATCCTGGAGGCGGTAGGTCGCGGCGATGTCCCTGCAACCCTGCGTTTATACGCCTGGGAGCCTGCCTGCTTATCTATTGGATACGCTCAATCCACCTCCGATGTCGATCTGGAAGCGCTCGAAGATTATGGCTGGGATCTCGTCCGCAGGCCGACAGGTGGGCGAGCGATACTGCATGCCAATGAGCTCACATACGCAGTGATCGGTCCCAAAAATGACCCGCGCTTGACCGGCAGCGTGGTTGACAGCTATCATAAAATATCTCGCGCTTTATTGCACGCCATAAAGCTGTTGGAAGTAAACGCAGATGCATTTGAGAAACAGGTCCTAGAATTAAAGGAAAGCGATCAGCAAAGCGCCCAGATTCGCAAAACTCAAAACCCCGTTTGCTTCGAGGTTCCTTCAAATTACGAAATCACGGTTGGAGGAAAAAAACTTATCGGCAGCGCACAAGCACGGCGCAAGGAAGGCGTACTGCAGCATGGATCCCTTCCGTTGGGCGGCGACCTGACCCGTGTCACCAGGGTGTTGGATTTCCCGGATCAAGATGCCCAGTCTGATGCAGCCGCACGCCTTCTGGATCGAGCTGCGACTATGGAGCACATCCTGGGATATGAAACACCCTGGGAAAGTTTCGTTCAGGCATTCACCACAGCTTTCGGTGACGCACTCCAATTAAACTTACAGGAAAGCGACCTGACTCAGACAGAATTAGATCGTGTGATTGAATTAATCCGGGAAAAATACTCTCATCCTTCCTGGACATATAGAGTTTAGATAAGCCAACCCAATGCACCTCGGCACGCTCACTCTGCACGTACATCTCCCCGGCTGCGCCTCCTTGAAACAAAAACGCAGCCGCCTGAAACCACTGCTTGCGCGGCTGCAGCGTGAGTTTAACATCTCCGTCGCTGAGATCGATTACCAGGATGAATGGCAGGATGCTCTCATCGCCTGTGCGTTTGTGAGCAACAATCACGCCCACACCCAACGATCTTTACAAAAAATTGTCGCTTGGATTGAATCCTCCTGGCCCGATGTTGATCTAATCCACGACCAGATTGAAATGATCCCATAAATCGATCAGTTTCTCCGGCAAACTTCGTCCCTTGATGGACGTTCTCTAGCGCGTTTGATAAACAAACTTCACTACGTATCATGTCTCATATTCAGGAGAAAAGAAATGGATTTACAACTGGACGGTAAATGTGCACTTGTCACCGGCGCCAGCCGCGGCCTGGGCTACGCCACCGCTCGCGGCCTTGCGTTGGAAGGCTGCAGCACAGCCATCAACAGCCGTACACCGGAAACATTAACCAGTGCAGCAGAGTCACTGGCAAAGGAATCGGGCGTAAAAATCGTGCCCTTACCAGGAGATGTTTCTGACCCGAATATCCCCGCCCAACTGATCGACCAGACGATCGAAACCCTGGGTGGGCTCGATCTCCTGGTGACCAATACAGGTGGCCCTCCTGCGGGTCAATTTGATTCTTTTGACGATCATGACTGGCAAACGGCGATCGGCCTGACGATCATGAGTCACGTTCGCTTGATCCGCGCCGCCGTCCCCCATCTGAGACAATCCACCTCACCCAGCGTACTCACCATTACTTCGTACTCGGTCAAGCAGCCCATCCCCAACCTGGTACTCTCCAACAGCCTGCGCGGCGCTACAGTCGGACTTACGAAAACATTGGCACTCGAGTACGGTTCATACGGCATTCGCTTCAATTCCATTCTCCCGGGGTGGACTGAAACCGAGCGAGTACACGAGTTGATGAGCTCGCGGGCTGAAGCCCATGGGACGACCCTGGAGGAAGAGATGAACAAACAGGCTTATGCAAGTCCTTTCGGTCGAATGGGGAAACCAGAAGAATTCGCAAATGCCGCCGTGTTCCTGCTCTCCCCCGCCGCATCCTATATTACCGGAGTAATGTTGACCGTTGACGGCGGAATGTATAAAGGAACATTGTAGGTGACGAGAGGATGAGGAAATGCGATAATGCGGATATGAGATATTTTTTCCTGTTATTGCTATACGAAATAGAAGAACCCTATGAAGAAAATTGTTGTGGCATCGAAAAACCCCGTCAAAGTGCAGGCGGTTAAGAATGGTTTTCTAAGGATGTATCCCGATGAAAGCCCGCACATATTGTGCGTATCCGCCGAGTCTGGTGTCAGCGAGCAACCTACTTCCGATCAGGAAACACTACAGGGAGCCATAAACCGCGCCCAGGCAGCCGAGCGCGAAGTCCAAAATGCCGACTACTGGGTTGGGATCGAAGGTGGAATTGAAGAACATGATGGAGAGATGTCAGCCTTCGCCTGGGTTGTAATAAAATCTGCTGCTCTTTTGGGCAAAGGGAGAACGGGAACGTTTTATTTACCCCCACAAGTTGCCAACCTGATCCAACAAGGGGTAGAATTAGGTGAGGAAGATGATATCGTATTTAATCAATCCAACTCGAAGCAAAAAAACGGGGCAATTGGCATCCTATCCGGAAACGCAGTCACCAGGACGCAGCTCTACGAGCAAGCAGTGATCTTCGCATTGGTGCCCTTTAAAAACTCCCAACTCTATTCTCAACAGAAAGACCAACCTACACAATCTAATCAAGCTGGGATATAAGCATTCCGACCCCCGGTTTATTGGAGACGCAGCAGAACTTTACCCTGCCCCCACAACTCTTCCAAGCGATAATAATCGCGCCGGTCCGGGGAAAAAAGATGCACGATGATGTCACCGTAATCGACCAGCATCCACCCATCTTGCGACTGACCTTCCACGCGTCCCTGAAACTGATGCTGTTTTTTAAAGTAAGTGAGCACATCCTCCGCCAGCATGCTGAGCATGCGGTCGCTGGTACCCGTACATATCACAAAATAATCAGTAAAATCGGAAATTTCATGAATATCGATCAGGAGAACGTCCTCTCCTTTTTTATCCTCCAAAACATTTACAATAATGCGTGCTATTTCTAAAGTATCCAGAAGTCACCTCTTTGTATTGTGATTGATTTGCTGGTTTATCGATCATCCAGTGTCAAATCGGTTCACCCAGGTCAGCATTATACAGGCGTGTGTAAACTGCACCATGTGGGCGCAAATCACTGCGATATAGATAGACCGCCTGTATACGTGTCGCCCCTAAAAAACCAATTTTACAGTCACCCAGCACATCGGCGATCTGATGAATATGCCCGGCGGTTGCATTTCGTGAAACTCTACCCGTTGTAAGGTGTGGCGAAAAGGGGCGCCTCTCCCGGGCATAACCCAGACGTGATGTTTCATTTTCAATACCTCGCTGCAGCATGTTCAATTCGGGTGGAGCTTCGATGCCTACCCAGATCACCCTTGGGCGGTGTATGGAGGGAAATGCGCCCAACTCCCCAACACTGATCTCAAATGGATTTATTTTTTTAGCTTCAGAGCGGATAATCCTGTTCAACATCTCCAGATTTGAAACTGACACGTCACCCAAAAACTTCAGCGTCAGGTGGATGTTCTTGGCAGGCACCCAACGCACGGGCACATCAGGCAGGCGCGATTTGAGCTGCCCTGTTACATAATCCAGTCGCTCATGGATCTCGGCTGAAAAGTCAATCGCAATAAATGCACGTATGGCACTCATGATTTCTTATGAAAATAGCATAAGATTGACCAGAATGCAAGGGTAATCCTGGTGTACGACAGGGAAAGTGTAAATTTAAATTAACTTAGATCAATCGAATCGTTATGGGAATCCACAGGTCTCTGATTCTCGTAATCCCCCGGGGTATCTATATCTCCTAATATCGTAGCTGTATTGACTGACACGTAATGAATTTTTTCAGCATGATCCTTCATAAAATTTCTGAGTGTTTCAGGTGGATTTAAATTCATAATTTCGGGCCACAGAGATCGAGCAACGATCCACGGATGACCCCGCTGCATCAAATAGCTGGGAACAATTAAATCAGCTTGCGTTCCCGCGTATGCTTCGAACAGCCTCTCTACCACCTGCTCCTGTATGCAGGGCTGATCTCCCAGGACGACCATGGCCGCGTTCACATCACCAGAAAGTGCAGACAATCCGGTCTGCAACGAGCCCATCATTTCATTTTCACTGTAGCCTGGATTAAACACGCAGTCAACCGGGAAATCTTGCAGAGCAGTTTCAACTTGGTGTTGCGCCCCTCCAGTGACAACCATGATTTCTTGAAGTCCCGATCTAACGAGCACGCTGACCACCTGACCGATTACGGTGATCTCGCCCCAACGCAGCGTCATCTTCGGACGCCCCATACGCCTGGAAATTCCAGCAGCTAAAACGATGGCGGAAATCATCATTTATCCGTACTCACTTTTCAAACGCTGGTAATCTTCGGGCGTATCCACATCCAACAACAAGCCGCGATCATGCCAGGGTATCCAGGTAATGGGATAAAGGGGAAAAATCGCCCGACCGCCAGTATCGCCACTTAGTGTTTTCAAATCTCGAAAAGTGACCCGGTCGAACAACACCGGATTGGCACGCTGCTCATCCACCAGGGGCGCCACGATGGGTGCCATGGTACGCGAATGCGACTCTACAAGGCTGCGCACCACGGGCGGAGTAACCAGAGGTTGATCGGCGAGCAAGAATACCACCGCTCCAGGCTTCATATCCAAAGCGCTGATCCCGGCCTGAACCGATGTGCTCTGCCCTTCCGACCAATTCGGGTTATGCACGTTTACAACCGGTAAATCATCCAGCTTTTGGTCGACAATCTCAAAGTGAGCCCCTGTAACAACGACTACCGGTGAGAGACCTGCCTCCAGTGCAATACGGGCGACCCGGCGAACGATTGGCTCACCATGCCAATCCAGCACCTGTTTCTGCCTACCGAAGCGCGCTGATTCTCCGCCTGCCAGAACGATTCCAGCCACAGATTCATGAACAGCCATTACGGGATCGGAACCAGTTCCCGGCAAGGTGACGTGTTTTGTCTCATTCGTGAGCCGTGATGCAAAAGACGTCACCAGAACCGCATGGTAAAAACCGAGCAAGTGATCCGCCATGCGAAATGCTGCAGCCTGGCGCTCGGGTGTATCGGCCTGATTTAGCAGCACCATTTTGCGTGCCCCGGATGGTATGTTCTTCAGGCCTCCCTTTGGGTGTGTCAGTACATTTACGGCCGAATCGCCGGTAATCGCTTCTTCCGGCGATAACCCCGATAGACTGGCGAAGCGCTCCAGTCGATGCACCCATTCAGGTGCAAGCGGACGCCCGAGCGCAGATAGACCGGCTACCACCACCACCTGCTCCACCCAAGGGGGTATGGCTGGTTCGTGATCAGCAGGAGCCTTCATAGGTCTGCGTCGAGATCCATCTGCCTCAACAAGCAGAGGAACATGATGGACATTCGCCAACATCAAGACCTCTTCCAGCAATTGAATGTCTAACCCGGATACGCGTTCTGCCTGCGATACTCCGGCTGTCAGCAGAAGGACACCCGCCGGTAATACTTCTGCCATGGCGGATATATCAGCGGTTGTCTTTATAACTATGTGGTGATCGGCCAACCCTAGCTGGTCCCGCGACAGGTGGGTAGTCGCTGTGATCAAAACCGTCGCAGAATCGTTTTTGGAATTACCTAATAACTCACGCGCTAATGAGAAGAGCGCCGTGGTTTTCCCCCCGGCACCTACGAATGCCAGCCGGGGGGCAGAGTCTAAACGGAGCGCGTGCGACAGCTGCATGTCAAACCCATAAGATGGAACGCAAATCAGACCGAGAGAGTATGGCTTCCAGAACTCCGCCGCCAATGGCCAACGATTTATCCGATACCATCGAGCAGTAGCTTGGATCATCGCGCGGGTCCACGTCCCCAATTTTAAGACCCTTATATACAGAGATACCCGACTGCAGTATGCCGCGCAGCACACCAGCAAATGGGGCATAGACAGCTTTTCCAGCTACCCTGGCTACCAATTGTCCCTGCTCTAAATGCTCGCAAATTTCCGCATACGCCACGAGTTCACCGTCGGCAGGCGCGCGCAGTACGCGCTCTTCACGCTGATTCATCACACTTTCAGGTATTCCCGTATCCGCTTCCGGGGCGCCATGCCACACCACGTACCCCAGGCGGTGCCCACGATTGGTCTCAATAACGGCGTGACAATTTTCACCCGCAATAAACCCCGGACCAAGACCGATGACCAGCGAGGCTGCTTCCATCCCAAGCTCAGGAGGATGCTTCCTCATGCGCCCATCAACGAGCACACCTGGCACCAATTCGGACAAACACGCGCCATGCGGATCTATCAACACAGGGATCATACCCATGTCGAGTGTGGAGAGGGCCTGCGATATATTCTGTGCACGTCGGGCATGGACCCCTTCTACGCTTATTTCTCCACGATAGACTGCTTCTGCAAAAGAGACCAACCGACGCACAACCAGTGGTTGTGCTAATTCCGTTATTAACACACGGAAACCAGAGCGGTGCAACCGTAGAGCCACCCCACTGGCCAAATCTCCCCCTCCGCGCAGCACTACGAGCATTTAGATTTTCCCCAACCCGCGTAATATCCTATGCGGAGTAAGCGGAAATTCATGGAACCACACCCCGGTGGCGTCGTGAACAGCCGCGATTATCGCTGGAGCAACCGGTAAGAACGGCATCTCTGCCATGCCGCGCGCCCCCCACGGACCGATCGGGTCAGGATACTCTAGTATTACCGAGCGAACCTGCTCGGGCACGTCCAGGACAGTGGGTATCAGATAAGTGGACAGATGCTGGGTTTCCACAAAGCCATTTTGCTGTACGAAATTTTCCATCACTGTGTACCCAGCTGCCTGTACTACTGCCCCTTCGATCTGTCCCTGCACCTGCTGCGGATTAATCGCCTTGCCCACATCATCCACTGAGACAATATCCAGGATTCGAACATGACCGGTTTCGGTATCCACTTCCACGATCACAGCCTGTGCAACGTAGCCATAAGCAAAATTAGGCTCTGACTTGCCGGTTTGCGGGTCGTAAGGTGTCGTCGCCGGAGGGTGATATGTGAAGGTGGCAACTGCCGGTCGCTCTTCAGCATCCCATTTCTCCAATGCGGCTTTCGAAGCCCCAATGATCGAGTTGCCAGCCATGAAGGTCATGCGCGATGCCGAAACGCTGCCAGAGTTATCCGTGTGGGCGGTGTCAGAAACAATGAGCGCCACCTTTTCCAATCCCACGTCTGTCGCTTCCGCTGCCATCTGCGCCAGCACAGTGTGTACTCCCTGTCCCACTTCCGCTCCAGCATGGTGAACGACCACCTTTTCGATCTCCGCACCTCCGTGTAATTCCACTGTTGCCGAGCATTGTTCTGGTGCGCCGAAGGAAAAGCCCACGTTCTTGAATGCGCACGCAAAGCCAAAACCACGGCGCAGATGTATTCCCGCCGGCGGGCTGCTGGCGAGGGTACGCAGTTCCTCGGCTTCTTGGGAACACTTTTCTACTACCTGCGGCATACTGACCCCTTTGGGTAAAGGTGTACCCACGGATAGTAAAGCCCCTTCGGTCAGAACGTTTTTTCTACGGATTTCAACCACATCCATCTCCAGGGCTTCTGCCAGGCGGTTGATCTGCATTTCAGCTGCAAAGGCTCCCTGTGGTCCTCCAAATCCACGAAATGCACCCCCCGGGATATTGTTGGTGTACACCGCATACGAATCGACCCTTACATTGTGAATCTCGTAAGGACCCGTGCACATCAGGGTGGCATTTCCCAGCACCTTAGTCGAGGTGTATGCGTAAGCACCGCCATCTGCGATTACATCCACGTCAGCTGCTATCACCTTTCCATCCCTGGTTGCGCCCCAACGCGTACGGATCACATAAGGATGGCGCTTGTGGTGCCCAATGATCGACTCCTCGCGGCTCCAGATTATCTTAACGGGTCGCTTGATACCGCGCTCATTTAAACGCCAAGCCGCCAGGGCGAGAACGATCTGTACCGACATGTCCTCGCGCCCGCCAAACGCCCCGCCGATCGCCGGATAAATCACCCGCACCTGATCTTCTGGCAAACCGAGCGCATGGGCAATCTGTTCCTGGTCTTCATGTGTCCACTGTCCGGCAACCTGAACGGTCACCCGTCCATGCTCATCGATATACCCCAGACCGGCTTCGGGCTGCAAGTAGGCATGTTCCTGGGCCGGGGTGCGGTACTCCCCCTCAACGATCACATCTGATTGCTCAAATGCCGCCCCTACATCCCCCTTGCGGATCCTATAATGACAAAATACGTTCGAATCACGATCATGGTGTAAGAGAACCGCATTTTCTGTCATACTGAGGATGGGATCGGTGACCACGGGTAAGTTTTCATATTCCACTTGTACTAAACCCAGGGCTTCACCCGCGATCTTCTCGCTCTCAGCGACAACCACTGCAACCTGATCTCCAACAAACCGCACACGGTCTGCGTAGGGTTTGTTGGACCCCGGACCACATAGCACCGGTTGGTCTGGCATGATCAAACCGTATTCGTTGACCGGGATATCCTTTGCCGTGAACACCGCGACCACGCCTTCGAGCGCCTCTGCCTGGTTCGTATCGATGCTTTTAATGAGTGCATGCGGCCTGTTGGCAAACAGGATCTTCATGTACACCTGATCCGGCATGTTGATGTCACCGGGGTAAAGCGCCTCTCCGGTGACTTTACTCACAGCGTCGACACGGGCAACTGATTTTCCTATGATAGCCATGTCCTCTCTCCAACTGATGATGATCTCTCCATGTAATACGATTATACACCCAGCAGGAAGAGAGCCAAAGAATGGGCTCGTTTGAGAACTGGGTAATCACCCTCAATGACACTCCAGAAGAGTAATTTCTTATATTAATGAGTCCACTGAAAAAACCACGACCAAACGGAGAAAGGGGGGAGTATATGTGGTGTGCGTGCTGCGCACGCACACCACATATACCCCCCCTCCCGCCTTGGTTGGCACCTTTTTTCAGTAAAGTCATTAATCAGTTTATAATAACTGCTGGAGGTTAATTTCTTGACGACCGACATCTGGATCACGCTGACCATTCTCTTAATTTCCGTCATCTTATTTTTCTCTGAACGGGTGCGCGTCGATTTAATCGCCCTGCTGGTGATGGGCAGCCTGGCGTTAACCGGGGTTCTATCCCCAGCCGATGCGTTATCCGGTTTCAGTAATCCGGCAGTTGTCACTGTATGGGCAATGTTTATTATCAGTGGTGCCTTATCACGAACTGGCATCGCTAACTCAATCGGGCGTCGGATTTTTGGTATAGCTGGGAAGGGGGAAGCACGATTAATCGCCACGATCATGTTAACGGCTGGCGTGTTATCGGCCTTCATGAATAACGTAGGTGTAGCCGCTCTGCTGCTGCCTGTCGTCATGGACCTTTCAAAACGGACAAAATTACCACCATCAAAGTTGCTAATGCCGCTAGCGATGGGTTGTCTGCTGGGGGGAATGACGACCTTGATAGGCACGCCTCCAAACATCCTGGCCAGCGAAGCCTTACGCGCGTTCGGCCTGGAACCTTTCCACTTATTCGACTACACACCACTCGGATCGATCATCTTATTCTGTGGGGTCCTATTCGTTGTCCTGGTGGGTCGTTTTTTACTCCCAAAGCGAAACATATCAAAAGAATTACGAGACACAAGCTTGACGGGTTTGGAGCAGGTGTACGATCTCAGCCAGGATATGTACATCGTAAAGGTTCCTCCAGATTCATTACTTTCCGGCAAATCACTGGCTGAAAGCCGCTTTGGTACAGTGCTGGCGATCAACGTGATCGGGATCATACGCAATGGAAAGACCAGGTTGGCGCCTGGGGCTGATGAAGTGATTGAATCCGGAGATCAACTCATCGTGAGCGGTGGGATAGATCAATTGAAAGAACTTCATGGTCGCCAATACCTGGTTGTCGAAAAAGGTGAATTAGGGCTGACAGACCTGATTTCAGAAGAAATTAAAATAAAAGAAGTCTTGCTGTCTCCAGACTCAAAATATGTGGGTCAAACAGTCAAACAAATCAACTTCCGGAAACAGTTTGGTGTGGTTGTGCTGGCAACACAAAGGGAAGGTCATCCGTATCGCACAGACCTGGACCAATACCCCCTCAAAGCTGGTGAATTACTTCTTGTGCATGGCGAAAAATCACAGATAGAAAAAATAATTGAACTGCAAGACTTTTCGGCTACTGGTGATGAGCGCCTAGATGTTTATCGTGTGCAGGAACGGTTGCTCATGGCTCGTATTCCTCAAGAATCGAGACTGTGCGGTAAACCTTTATCGGAGAGCCGTCTTTCAGAAACATTGGGATTGACTGTATTAGGTATCGTTCGTGATGGGTCCACGTTTCTCCTGCCCCCTGCCAATGAATTATTAGCGGATGGAGATATTTTGATCTTAAAAGGAAAAGAAGAAAACCTGGATCTATTGCAGGGATTGCAAGAACTAGAAATCGACAAGGAAACAACACCAGATATCAAAGGCCTGGATTCTGAGCAGGTTGGCTTGATCGAAACCGGCTTATCTCCTCACACAACCTTATCCGGTATGACTCTGCGCCAGATACACTTTCGAGAGAAATACGGTCTGAGCGTGCTCGGTATCTGGCGTGCAGGCAGTACTTATCGTTCCAACCTGTCTGAAATACCACTGCAGTTTGGAGATGCGCTCCTGCTATTCGGTAGACGGGAGCGATTGACTGTCCTGGGAAGTGAGCCCGATTTCTTAGTAATGACTGAAGAAATTCAAGCAGCTCCAAGGGTGGAGAAAGCCCCAATCGCTTCACTTATTATGGTGGCAATTATTATGTCCGTGCTGTTCGGTTGGATCCCGATCGCCATTGCGGGAGTACTGGGTGCAGCTGCAATGGTATTGAGCGGATCATTGACCATGGAGGAGGCTTACCGGTACATTGATTGGCGGTCAGTCTTTCTAATCGCCGGATTGATCCCTTTAGGCCTCGCAATGCAAACCAGCGGTGCGGCGAGCCTGATCGCGGATACAGTCCTCGGTCGCATCGGTGAGTATGGCCCCATGGCAGTATTAGCGGGTCTCTTCCTCCTAACCAGCATAACATCGCAAGTCATGCCAAACTCCGTAGTCACAGTGCTGATGGCGCCAATTGCAATAAATACCGCAGCAAATATGCATGTTTCACCACATTCTCTCATGATGGCGGTTGCCATCGCTGCATCCGCAGCCTTTTTAAGCCCGGTCGCTCACCCTGCGAATATACTGATCATGGGTCCGGGGGGATATCGCGTCAAAGATTATATCCGGGTGGGATTACCTCTCGCGTTGCTGGTCTTTCTGATCGTACTCGTATTACTACCGGTTTTCTGGCCATTCTAAGGTTTGCTGCTCACCCGGTTGCGATTAACCAACCATACACCCAATAATATTGCAGCCCCCCCGATCAATGAAACCAATAATAAAGGCTCACCCAGGATCACAAAAGCGACCAGAACCGCCACCAGCGGCTCAATATAGAGGAAAGCCCCCACTTGAGAGGCTGGTATCTCCTGCAATCCATCGTACCAAAAGACGTAAGCCAATCCCGAGCAGGCCACCCCCAGGAAGATCACTCCATACCAGCCATGCAGAGTGAGCGAGTTAATCTCAGCTAATCCGGGACCCCTGAAGAACAATATCGAAATAAAAAGCCAGCCGAGACCCATTACGTAAAACATCATCTGGGCAGCAGGATAACGCATCAGGCCGCGTCGAGAAAGCACCGAAAAGATTGCCCAATTTGGGGCACTGATCAGGATCAGGAAATCTCCTGGAGCGCCAAATTGACCAGATATTATGGAATCCAGATCACCCTTTGACACCACCAGGAATACTCCCAGCGTCGCCAGGCCAATCCCGGCTATCATCAGCCAGTCCAATCCTTCCTTCAAGAACAACCAGCCTAACAAAGCCATGAAGATAGGGGTAGTAGCCACAATCCATGCCGTAGTGCTGGCCTGAGCCGTGACCAGACCATTCGATTGCAGCCACTGGTGGAAGGTAATACCGATAAATCCAAGCAGTGCAAAATACCCAATCGTCTTCCAATCCGGAACAAATAATTGCCGACGGATGGCGACTGCAATACCAAGGATAACCGCCCCCATCCCAAAGCGCAACCAGACTACAGTAATGGGCGAGACATCGCGCAGAGCAACCTTGGTGGCAATAAAAGAGGCTCCCCAAACTACGACAGCAAATGTTACTTCGACCAATGCTTTAATTTGCTTCCTGCTCAAGAAATAAACCTTTCTTATACGTGATCTGTCTAATGCTTTGCCAAGCATAAAGGATTCATTTGGAATTGGGTAGGGAAATCCTTGGCAAAGCTTAAAGTTTTCTGTCTATGTTGTATTCTTTCTGCACTCCCAGGTCTGACAGAACAGTGGGGTTTCATGCTGCAGAACGCCTGAGACATGATCCGTGTACTTATTCGACCGCACACCCCCAATAGACGATGCTACTGATCACCACCTATTAGCAGGATACCCGTCAACGATCTATCTCTCCCGATAATTCTGGGCTTTGGCTCCAATCTTGCAACGAAATAAGTGATGGCACTTGATACTATATAAACTGCCCAGAGCTTCTAACTTAATATTTATCACCAATCGTGTTAGAATGCGTGTGCGAGTTCAGATCGAAAATTAACACGAATATATTCAAAAAGAACATCCGCTACATAAACGGTAGATAACCGTTTATTACCAGAAAATTCGGAGGACTCCAATGCAAATCTTACTGATACTATCTCTTGTAATCGCCATTATTGCAGTCATCTTCGCTGTATCAAACACCGCTTCCACAGAGGTTAGTTTTTTCGGCTTTACATTATTCGATGGCTCTTTAGCTCTGGTATTGATCATCGCCATGCTGGTCGGTGTATTAATAAGTATGCTTGCATCCATGCCTTCAATGATCAAAAACAGCCTGGCTATCAGAAATCTAAATAAGTCCCTGGTAGAGATGGAAAAAAGCCTCAACGAGAATACCGTCAAACTCGAAGAAGCGGAAAAACAATTGATCGTAAAAGAGAACGAACTCGAACAAGCCAGGCAGTCCAGACCCGAGGAAAAAGAGGTTGAGGTTGTCAGCGAAGCTGAAAATTTAAGCGCCGGCGAACCTCCATCGACTGCATAAAACAGGACAAGACTATCAACTTGTCAACTTGCTCATACATTTTAATTTATTTGGCTCCTGGGAAAATGGCACAGCAGGCTTCCTCCCAGGAGCCGTATTATTTTTTTCCCTACATCAGGATGAGATTATATTCCGGGCAGCAGGGGGCGCGCCCAGGGCATTCCTGCCAGGATCAGCAGCAGGGCTAAGGTGAACCATATTGCTGCTCGCCGGAACTTGACGTTAGAATTCTCGACTCGTTTTGGAAGTGCGCTGCCCAGGTGGGCGAAAAAAAATGCCAGCAACATGAGCAAGGCATGATCAACGGCGAAGTATCGTAAATCGTTCACCTGCATAGCTGCCCCAAAATCTTGGAAAGCTGCCTTCGTTGTTGAACTGAAGAAAATGTATAACAACAATCCCAATAACAGTTGAACATCAAGGGTTATGGTCGTGAACTTACCGAGCTTGCGGTCCGTTTCACTCCACTCACGCTTGCTGAACCAGCCAATGAAAGACCGCACTACGACCACAACTAGCAGGAGAAGTGCGATCCAGCGAATGATATTATGAATCGCCAGGATGATCTCGTACATTATGGTAATTAACCTCCTTCATGGATGCCGATGAAATTCGATATTTCGTTGGCAGTGAATATAGTACCATCCGGTAACTTAATTCAGATCAGTTTCAGTAAGAATGCTTTCTACCCCAAAATAATGCGTATTTCTTTACGTTTAAATCCCCTCCCAAGAATTTTCTTGTTCGCTGAAGAGCTGTAACCTAACCCGGTAATGTTACCAAAATCAATCCCCATTGTCAAATAAAGTTAATCGGAATGTGTTCGTCCAGATCCAGATCGAACAATATTCACAAACAAGATGATTACAGGAACCACACTTATGCTTTCCCCTCCTCTCCCTTAAACCCAAATATCAATTGTGTAGATTTTCGTGTGTAATTTTTTCATTTCAGTACACAATCCAAATATCTTTTATGATACTATTCAATAGGCCACTGAAAAAACTACTTCCAAACGGAGAAAGCGGGTAACTGTGCATGCTGTGCACGCACAGTTACCCCTCCCTTCTTGGTTGGTACCTTTTTTTAGTAAAGTCATTCAAACAACCATGATCCTTAAATTGAGGCCTTTTAATGGATATTGAAAATTCCGAAATACTCCCACTCTCCCATAAGCACAGCTTCTGGACCTGGTCAGCGCAGGGTAAAGTCGATCCCATCCCTGTACTAAACGCCAAAGGTGTCTACTTCTGGGACGTAAACGGCAAGCGATACCTGGACTTTAATTCAATGACCATGTGCGTGAATATCGGGCACGGAGACGACCGGATAACGAACGCCATCGCCGAACAGGCACAACAATTACCGTACGCCGGACCGCCGATGGCGACCAAAGCGCGTGCCATGCTGGGAAAATTGCTCTCGGAGATCACTCCAGGAAACTTAGATAAATTCCTCTTCACCATGGGTGGTGCCGATGCCAACGAGAACGCAGTCAAACTGGCGCGCGCCTACACCGGCAAGCACAAAATCCTGGCTCGCTACCGCTCCTATCACGGCGCAACCGCCGGCGCCATGGCCTTGACCGGCGATCCTCGCCGCCTGGCCTGGGAGCCGAACCTGATGCCCGGCGTGGTGCACTTCCTGGACCCATATCGCTATCGCTCCACCTTCCACCGCACGAACACCACACTTGCCAAAAATGAGTTCTGCAAGGATTACCTCAACCACCTGGAGGAGATCATCCAGTATGAGGGACCGCAAACCATAGCAGCAGTGCTTATTGAACCGGTCAGCGGCACAAACGGTGTAATCATCCCACCAGATGGTTACTTAAAAGGTGTGCGCGAAATCTGCGACCGGTACGATATTTTGCTGATCGCTGACGAGGTGATGAGTGGTTTCGGTCGTACCGGAAAATGGTTCGCAGTTGATCATTGGGACGTAGTACCCGACCTGATGACCATGGCCAAAGGGTTAACTTCTGGTTACACGCCGTTAGGTGCAGTCGCCATGCAGCCGCAGATCGCCGAATATTTCAAAGAGCGCGTCTATACAGGTGGACTGACCTACAACTGCCATCCCATTTCGATGGCAGCCGCGATCGCTAACATTCAGGTCATGCAAGAAGATCACATCGTAGAAAATGCTGCCAGGATGGGACCTGTGCTGCACCGTATGCTGACAGATTTGGGTGAGCAGCACCCCTCCATTGGAGAAGTACGCTCGATCGGTTTATTCGGAGCGATCGAACTGGTGCGCAGCCGGAAGACGAAAGAACCCATGGCTCCGTACAACAGCAGCAGCACGGAGATGGAGGCGCTTAGAAAATTCTTTTTGGATAACAATCTTTATCTTTACACTCACTGGCACACGATATTGATCATTCCCCCATTAATTATTAATGAAGAACAAATGGCAGAAGGTATGGATATTGTAGACAGAGGGTTGAAGATTACTGACGCTGTGGTGCTAGATGACTAGAATTATTTAAGTTGGGGCAAATCAACAGGGTCTTCTTTGGGTTTACATATACCGCAGTACAGCGCATCTCCAACAACTAGAGCTCTATAATCCCCTTGATCTCCTGGAAAAATATCCAATATATATGGCAGGCTCTTGGCGTGGTCTTTGCATATTGCACGGCCACAAAACTGGCAAACACCATGGGCGGGTCTCTCGCAATGCCAACAGTTCATAATTACACCTGTTCCTGGTTAATGAAAATAATTGCCGTTAGCTGCCGCGATATTTTTCCGGCACACCGATCGAGGCGCATATACAAGGAATTCTAACTTAATATTTAAGATTTTCCATACATAATACAAAAAATTAATCGTCACTCGCAGCCACCCGGCGTAAGTCGATCATGCGCCGGCTGGATACCCGCTCCAACCCCCGGCTGACGTATAAGTGTTCAGTGACGAGCCGATTGAAATCCTTTCTCTCCAGGGTAAGAAAGCTAACCGGTGTCAGCGTTTTCACCGAAGCCGATCGTGGTTCATCCAGCAACAAGGCTACCTCGCCCACATATTCACCCGGACCACGCTCGGCAATAACTTTTTCAGCCCCTGCTACGCTCACATACACCAACACTTTTCCAGTCTTGATCACGTAGAATTTATCACCAATATCATCCTGGCGAATAACAATCTCACCCGCCTCAATAGTCTCCTCTATAAGTTTAGCCGCGATGTGCTGGATCTGGATGCCATCCATTTCAGAAAATATTGGAATGCGCCGCAGCAGCTCCGCGTTGGCGATTGAATCATCCAATTTATCCCGCATCTCAAAGTGATCCCTGACCAATTCATCGAAGTCCTGCTTACTCAGAGTTAGAGTCTCGCTCGGGACTGTAGCCGTACAGGTGGCATTTCGGGGTGCATCTTCCAATAACGCCAGCTCACCAAAATAGTCACCCCGGTATAACTGGTTGACAACATCTGTCACCCCAAGTTCGTCTCTCTGGGTGACCTGCACGTGTCCCTGCCGGAGGATATAAAATCGATCTCCTCGCTTCCCTTGTCGAATGATGGCCTCCCCAGGTGAGTGGTTTACCAACTTGAGACGAGTTACCAGCAGGTGAATCTCGTCGTCGCGCATGGTGGCAAATAGAGGCATGCGGCGCAGCAACCCCGTATAATCATGCTGAGTAGCCCGGAATTCCTCACTCAACGACTGCGCTAATTTTACGTGTCTGAAGCAGTACTGATCCCCAATCTCTCGTTCTTCCCAGGGTAATGTGTCGTAAGCGCTTTGCAGCATCCTGATCGTCAGCTTCTCTCCCACCTGCTTGGCAATCAAGTTTAACAGAAGCGTCAAGGCGGCCGCGTAAACCTCCCCACGCTCTATAAGCCCTTCTTCTCCAGTCGTGGTATCCTGAACATGTCCATCCACCAGTTTTACATTCCAACCCGCAGATTCAGCGTATTGATCAAAATCTCTGCCTAAAGACTCTGATTGTCGGTAACCGGCGACTTCTTGAAATTGAGAAAATATACTTTCCATGGTCCAGCAAAATGCCCTCTCCAGGCGAGTATTATCACTCAAATCAAGCATCACCTGCGGTCGCTCGCGTGTTAAATGAAGTTGCTTGAAATTCAGAAAATGAAGTCCGAGGCTGGATAGGAGCAGCAGGTAAAACACCAGCAGACTGAGGTTAAAAATCATCGAACCTGCCAACCAACCAAGTGCCAATGCATAGAATATCCAAGCTGGTCCTGCGTCGATACGCCAGTAAGAGAATAAAGCTGGAACCAAAAGAACCAGTGCCAACCACACCAAGACGAGATTTCCAACAGTACCATACAAGGGCACACCAGAAGTTACTATCTCCCCCAGGATGGCTAAAATGACCATCAATATTGAAACGATAATCCCGGCTGCAATGATAATTTTTTCAATCCGGCTGAGCTGCTTTAGTTCCCTTCGCCTCCATAGCGAAGCACTGGCGAACAGAAGCGACACGCTCGCTAACAAACTCAAACCATAGAGTAATCCCTCTGGGAAAACCAGGTTATCCCTGCTGAATAATATCGAAAACTGCAGTACCTCCCCAATTAATATAGACAGCACAGCAAGACCGATTAAACGAAAAAAACTGTAAAATCGAGAGCCAAGGTAGTTGTTTGCGTTCTGCCATGCAAATAACAATGCAGCACTCAGCACGACAAGATAGATCAAGCCATGAACATCTTGAGGGTAAGTTTCAATCACAATGCCCACCAGCAGGCTGAGCCCTAACAAGAAAACAAACACTGCCCTGGTATTCGAGAAAATACCCCGCCGGTAAGCCCAGGCAAAAGTCCTGCGCAGAATCCCGACGAGAAAAACAGAGATCATGGCTACAAAAACGATACTTAGCATAAAAGAAAGAATCGTGAGTAGCGGCGAGTTTTCTCCCCAACCCAAGATTATGTCACTCAGCGTCTCGAAAAAACGCGATGTCCAGACCTGTATCCCCAAGTTCACTGCGTACACCGTCCAGATAAGCGATAGTAAGCCATATACAGTGAAAATGATCTCTTCTCTCGAAAATGATCGCAAACCTCGCGCCCTGTTGAGGATATTTTCCACCGGCGAATCGGAGCGATCTGTGATTACCAGCTTGGAGGGTAATCCGTTGCGCAAGAAAGCGATCGATTTACTTCTTAAGTTAGGAATCTCCACTATATCGATTAATAGATAATAGCCATCCATATTGAGCAGTGGGTTGATATTGAAAAATACAAGCACATAAGAAAGAAATGCAAAACGGAATAAAACCGAATTGAGCGCAAAATCTGGCCAGATGGCGATAACAATAGCTGCCAATCCGGATAAAATCATACCCGAAAAAGGCCCGGCCCACGTCACTTCTAAACGGGCTCGTTTACCTTCCATCCAAATGTCATTGGTGTCCACAAATAATCCGGGCATACCCAGATAGATCATCACGCCTGCTTTGCTCACCTCTCGTCCGTAATGTTTAATCGTCAGTGCATGGGATAACTCGTGCAGTAAAACCAAAACAAATAGGAGGACGCCCAGGGCAACTGCTCCCCAAAAATAAGACCCGTTCAGTTCAGGAATTAAGTCGTATCCGCCTTCGCTGAACGCGCGAGCGAATAATACTATACCAATCAAACTGATGATCACGAACAACGCTTGCACTAGTTTGGTGAATACCAACCAACCTCCCCATCGGTACAACCCGGTGACAATTCTGTCCACACCTTTGATGGCAAAGGGAGTTTGCATAAATGCGTTCCCGAACCTCTTAAGTCGGAAACCGATGTCTTGTTCATCCAACTGGTTCTGAACCTGTTTGTAAACGTTAACTGGCGTATCTTTTAACATCCAGTTCGCTCTAAGCAAAATCACCAGATGAGCGATACGCGCAAATGCGAAGGATCCAAACTCACTAAAGTAGTCCACCACCAGGTCCTTGATCGTGCGCGTGCCATCCATTCTCGACCACAGGAAATAATCCTTTTTTGTGAGTCGCAGGTAAGTCTTTTCCTCCGGATTCTTCAGCACGTAATATTGCCCACCACGACCGGTCAGATCGCTGACCTCTATGTCCGCTAGAGCCTGGGGCTTGTAGAAGGCCAGATCCAATTTATGGCGCAGCCCGTCCCAAAAGCGCCCATTCTCTTTATCCGATTGTGCGCTGGCGTCTGTCAGGCTCTTCCAAAACTCAGATAATGCCATCTCAAAACTCCCAATTTACTATATTGGTGGCCCCCCTGCTACCAATATCTCAATGTAAATTCACGGTATTTTACGCGACTATCCTTTGGTCAACCAGCTTAGGTCAAACCCGATCACTCTCCGGATCAGCGCTTTCATCTGATTCTCCACTGCTGTCTACATCAGCGCTTTCTAACTCAACAGCTTCGCTCTCAGGTCCACCCCGGTCCATCCCAGCAGATGCCTTGATAACGGCATCCACATCCAGGTCGGCGCCTTCTACATCCGCGCCACTGCTGTCCATGGGTGCAGATTCAAGCACTGCTCCATCACTTTCAATTGCGACGGTTTCTGTCTCGGTTCCACTGCTGTCCATCGCATGCGAATCAAGGCCAGTGCTATCTGCAGGTGAGTAGGCCGTATCGAACACATTCCAGGCTACCTTCGACATGCGATCGTCCAGGGTACCAGCCACATCATCCATTGTCTCGGCGTCAATGGATTTCAAGGATGAAATTTCTTCCTCTGTCAGGTCGTAATCCGCCAACGCCTTATCGGGATTGGCAAAAAGTGTATATCTGAATTTTTTATCCGTCACAGCCCTGCCGATGACTGACTGTAAGGCATCCTTCGACATCGTACACCTCCAAGTATTTATACATCTAAAGTAGATCTTGCTTTAAGTTTACCAATGAATATGATATCTATCTATGATCTATCCCACATAGGAGGTGTGAACTTGCTCACACAAATAATTTTTTAGTTATGAAATACACCACGCGCCCGATTAGAGACCCAGTGAACAGGCAATGATTACCCCATATCCAGCTTAATACTTTGTAAGTTTGTGGAGGCTAAGGCGGTCCTTAATCGTTATTAATCCCCCATCAATCGTTATCATCCCCTGATCCCGGAAGGTACCCAGAACCTTGTTCACGCTTTCCCGGCTGACAGCTACCCAGCTCGCCAGCTCCCTCTGCGTCAATCGCATCTCAATCTCATTTCCATCCTCTCCCACACCATAACGATCCGCCAACTCGAGCAGTTTGGCCGCTACGCGTCCATAAGCATCCATAAAAGCGAAGCTCTCCGCCAGGCGGGTTGTGTACCTCAGGCGTAGGCTCGTCAGTTCCAGGATGCTGCTCGCCATTTGAGGATTCTTATCCAGGAGGCGGAGAAAATTGTCACGACGTAACGTATAAGCTGCCATATTCTCCATAGCGACTGCCCCAGCCGAGCGCGGCAACCCATCCAGTAGAGATAGTTCACCAAAGCACTCTCCCGGTCCATACATATTTAGGGTGATTTCCCGGCCTTCTTCGCTGAGGCTAAAAATCCGCACCCTTCCCGACTCTACCAGGTAAAGGTTTTGGCCCACGGCTCCCTTGTGGAAAATGATCATCCCCCTGGCAAATCTGCGCCTGCCAAGACTCTCGGCCAGCATTTCGAGCTCCTGGTCGGTCAAGTTGGAGAAGAGAGTCGCTTTACGGAGTAATGCTAACTTCGACATATTCACCTGTCGGTTTTATCGACCTTGTTTTGCTCTTGTACGATCTCCCAATTTACAACGATCTGCTCCAGGAACGAACGATGCACAGGCTCTTCGGCGATCTTCCCTACCCATTCCTGGAGCAGGTTGTCGCCATCGGTAAGGATCGCGTAGGTACGAGGATCCTGGTTGGCTTTCGGAAATTATATCACCCAGGGCATCATATATTTATGCACGATTTTTTCATCCTTCTGTTGAGATGAATCCAAGTCAATATAACCCGAGGGATGCGCGAATTAACCCACGATTAATGCTATAATGTATTCAACATACCAATAAGATAATATCATCTATGAGGTGTGATGTCTCCCTTACATCAACCTCCAGCGGGGTCAACGCACTCACCACCATCCGGGGACCACACTCTCTATATAGCATCGCGATTGGGAGGGCCATCATGACTGATCGTTCGATTCCAACCACAAACCGGCAGGACTTACCCGGCGGCACGGTCACGTTCCTGTTCACCGACGTGCAGGGCTCCACTGAACTGGTCAAGAACCTGGGGGAAGATTACGTGGCATTAATGAACGAGCACCACCGCATCATGCGGGAAGTAATTTCCAGGTGGGACGGCACCGAAGTGCGCACCCAGGGTGACAGCTTTTTCGTCACCTTTCCAAGCGCCAGGGACGCAGCAGCAGCCACCGTGGATATGCAGCGGGCGCTGGCTGATTACACCGGTCCGCAGGACACCAGGCTGCTGGTGCGCATGGGTCTGCACACCGGTGAACCGTGGATCGCCGTCGACGACTACGAGGGCATCGATATCCACCGCGCCGCGCGCATCGCCGCCACCGGTCACGGCGGCCAGGTGCTGCTCTCCGAGACCACCGCATCCCTGGTGCGCGACGACCTGCCAGATAGTGTCACACTCAAAGACCTGGGCGCCCACCGCCTCAAGGACATGCGCCGCCCCGAAATGATCTCCCAATTGGTCATCCCCGATCTGCCATCCGATTTCCCGCCCATCAAGTCGCTCGAGTCCGTGCCCACCGTCACCCGCTTCCAGTCCCTGCGCGGCTACGAGCTGCACCAGCAGTTGGGTATGGGTGTCTTCGGCGAGGTCTACCTGGCTTACCAACCCACCGTAAGGCGCGATGTGGCCATCAAGACCATCGTCTCCAGATACGCCAACGACCCCGATTTCATCCGCCGCTTCGAATCCGAAGCCCAGGTGATCGCCAGCCTGGAGCACCCCCACATCGTCCCGCTCTACGATTACTGGCGCGAGCCCGATGGCGCCTACCTGGTCATGCGCTACCTGCGCGGCGGCTCCCTGGAGGACGCCCTGTCATACGGCTCCTGGAAGGGCGACTACGCCGTAACACTGGTCGAGCAGGTATCGGCAGGTCTGGCCTACGCCCACCGCCAGGGCGTCGTGCACCGCGATATCAAGCCCGCCAATATCCTGCTCGATGAAGGCGGCAACGCCTACCTGTCTGACTTCGGCATCGCCACCCTGGCCGGTTCGCTGCAGGCGCAGCTCGAAATGCAGGTCGAAGATGAAACTGAGCGCGCCCTGTACTCGGGATCTTTGGGATACCAGTCCCCCGAGACAGCCGACGGCCAACCCGCCACCCAGTTATCCGACATCTACAGCCTGGGCGTGGTGCTCTACCAGCTGGTCACCGCCCAACTGCCTTTCCCCGAGTTTTCCGGTGAGGCCTTGATCGAGGCCCACCGTTCGTTGCCGCTGCCTTCTGTCATTGAGCAGCGACCTGACATCCCAGCAGCCGTGGATCATGTGATCCAGGTAGCCACTGCCAAAGATCCAACGTTAAGGTATCAAGATGCTTTACAGTTAGCGGCCGCTTTCCGCCAGGCGGTCCTTGCTGAAACGCTTGAAGCTCTCATCGAGATGCCCCTGGAGGTCGAGAACCCCTACAAGGGTCTGCGCGCCTTCAAGGAGGCCGACGCCGGTGAGTTCTTCGGCCGGGCGGCCATGATCCAGCGTTTACTGAAAAGCCTGGATGTAAACAACGGTGACGCCTCAAAAGGTCGCTTCCTGGCCGTGGTCGGTCCCTCAGGCTCCGGCAAGTCGAGCCTGGTGCGGGCGGGCCTGGTGCCTGCCCTGCGAAAAGGTGCAGTACCCGGTTCGGACTGCTGGTTTTTGCTCGACATGATCCCCGGCTCTCACCCTTTCGAAGAACTGGAAGCCGCCCTACTGCGTGTGGCGGTGAACCCACCGGAGAAACTATTGGGCCAGCTCCAGGAGAACGAGCGCGGCCTCGTTAGGGCCGTCAAACGCTGCCTGCCGTCCGATGAAACCATCGAGCTGCTGCTGGTCGTCGACCAGTTCGAGGAGCTCTTCACTTTGGTCCAAGACCCCGATGAAAGCCGACGCTTCCTCGACAGCCTGTACGCCGCTGTTATGGATCCCGCTTCCCGTATACGCGTGGTCATCACACTGCGCGCAGACTTCTACGACCGCCCTCTTATGCACCCCGATTTCAGCGAGCTGGTGCAGGAGCACACCGAGGTGGTCGTGCCGCTCACCACCGACGAGCTCTCCGAAGCTGTGGCAATACCAGCGGAGAGCGTTGGCGCCGAATTAGAGTCAGGCCTGGTTTCGCGCATCGTGACCGACGTGCACGGCGAGCCGGGGGCGTTACCATTGTTACAGTATGCATTGACCGAATTGTTCGAAAACCGTGATAACGGCACCCTCACCCAGGATGCCTACCGCGAGATCGGCGGCGTGTTGGGCGCGCTCGGCATCCGCGCCGAAGGGCTGTACCAGGAGCTGGATGGCACCGCACAGGCAGCCTCCCGGCAGCTCTTCCTGCGCCTGGTCACGCTCGGTGAGGGCACGGTCGATACCCGCCGCAGAGTGCTGATGTCCGAGCTGGAGGCTTTGGGTGCGTCCGGGAACCCCACCGGCCAGGAAGATTGGTCCGAGGCCGTTGATGCGGTGATCGGTTTGTTCGGGGGGCACCGCCTGCTGACCTTCGACCGCGACCCCCTCACGCGTGAACCCACCGTCGAGGTGGCTCACGAGGCCCTGCTGGGCGAATGGACCCGCCTGGGCGGCTGGCTGGACGAGAGCCGCGCCGACGTGCGCATGCAGCGCGTGCTGGGCAACGCCGCCGTTGAGTGGGCCGCCGCTGATCGCGACTCCAGCTTTCTGCTGCGCGGCTCGCGTCTGGAGCAGTATGAAGGTTGGGCCGCTTCCACAGACCTGGCCCTGACCGCGGATGAACGGGCATTCCTGGACGCCAGTGCGAGTGAAAGGAGAGCACGCCAGGCAGCCGAGGCAGAACGCCAGGCCAAGGAAGCCGCATTGGAACGCCGCTCACGCAACGTTCTGCGTGTGCTTGTGGGTGTCTTCGCCGTAGCGGCTGTGATCGCAGTGGTGCTTTCAATAATCGCTTTCAACGCCCAACAGACAGCTCAGGATGAAGCCAATCGCGCTGCCACTGCTGAGGCAGCCGCTCTCAGTGAGGCGGACCAGCGCGCAACGGCACAGGCCGAAGCACTAGACTTAGCGGACCAGCGCGCCACTGCTCAAGCGGAGGCCGTTATTGAATCAGAACAGCGTGCCACCGCCCAGGCGGTTGCTGAAGAAGAGCGTCTGAAAGCTGAGGAACAGAAGCAGCTTGCCGAGGAACAAACATTGCTTGCCGAAGAGCAACGCCGCCTGGCCGTATCAAGGGAGTTGGCCATGTCAGCCAATGCCAATCTCGAATCCGACCCCGAGCGCAGTGTTTTGTTGGCCATGCAGTCCATCTCCAATACACTCACCCTGGAAGGAACGAACGCACTACGCCAGGCACTGCCTGAGTTGCACATCATAAACAGATACCCAGTTGGTGATTCTGCCACCGGTGTCGCCATCAGCCCGGATGGGACCAGGATTGCCACCGCCAGCAACGCAGAACCGAAAGTCACAATCATTGATATACAGAGCGGCAACATTCTGCTGGAAATTGAAACCGCGGGTGTGCACTGGGACGCAAAATATTCTCCGGACGGCAGCCTAATCGCAGCCAGCGGTACAACCGGTATCAACGACCTGACCGTTTGGGATGCAGAAACAGGAGAAGAGCTGCACATATGGATCAGCCAGGAAGGTGCACCAACGACACTGGAGTCTATCGCTGGACAGGTTACCTTTAGCCCTGATGGAACAAAGCTGGCCGTGGCATCCCTTGACGGCATACCCCAAATCGTGGATGTCAATTCCGGAGAAGTGATCCAAACGTTCCCCGGTCACACTAACCCAGCCGTTGGGCTGGCTTACAGCCCGGATGGATCCTTACTGGCGGCGGGAAACAGTTACACTGGTGAGGTGATCGTTTGGGACACAGCCTCTGCTGAGATACTGCTGAATCTGAATACAACAGCATCAGATAAAAGTTACGGCCTGGATTTCAGTCCTGAGGGAGACCGCCTGGTAACCGCGGGTGACGAGGGCCTGATCACAGTTTGGGAGATACCCTCGGGGATTGAAGTGCTCAGTTTTCCGAGTGAGACTTCCGGATACAGAAACATAATTTTCACTGATGACGGAGATCGCCTGATCAGCGGTGGCCAGGACAGCACCGCCCGAATCTGGAACGCAGCTACAGGGGAGCTATTGATGACCCTGGCTGGCCATACATCCGTCGTGATCGGTCTCGACCTCAGCCCGGACGGTGAATTGCTTGCTACCGGCGCTTATCGAGACGGCGAAGTCAGGCTTTGGGACCTGTCACCTGGAAGGGAACTGTTCAATGTTCCAGTTTTAGAAGGAGCAGGTTTTACCAGCACACTCACGCCAGATGGACAGATGCTGGTTGTTATAGGACCGGAAGGTACGATAAATCTTGTCGACTCGATGACGGGTGATTCAAAGGGCACGCTGGCTCAGATTGAACTGGATGTTGGGGATTTAATTGTGTATCCAACTTTCTCACCGGATGGTAATCTACTTGTGATTGGTTCCGTAAATGGATCAATCTATGTATTGGACTATCCATCCGGAGAATTGTTGAATACTTTAGATGGTCATAGTTTTGCCGCATTAGGATTCTCTTTCAACACAGACGGCACGCGGATGGCGAGTACAAGTTGGGATGGCAAAGCATTTGTGTGGGACTTTACGACCGGGATAACGCTTACACAATATGCAGAACATAGTGGTTTGGTGACCGGTTCCGTGTTTATTGAAGATGGGGAAAAGGTAGTAACAGCATCCGCAGATGGGACGGTGCGGGTATGGGATGCCGAAACCGGCGAAACCATCCAAACCTTACCAGTTTCAAAGGGACCGGGTATACCAATGCTCACACCGGATGGTGATTGGATCGTGGTTGGAACGGGGGATGGGAAGGTGATTGGGTGGGATATTGAAACCTGGGAGAAAACAGTCGGATTCCAGGCGCATCAAGGACCGATTTATTTTATTGATTTCAATACAGATGGCTCACAGCTGCTGACTGCAGGCTTCGAAGGCAATGCCAAGGTGTGGAATTTCCCCAGTGGAGAAGAAGTTGCCACGTTATTTGGTCACAAGGGCAATGTAACCCAGGTATTTTTCGGTCCTGACGACAAGATTGCATATACATCAGCATGGGATTGGCTGCTGCACGCCTTCGTGCTTGACACGGATGACCTGATCGAGCTGGCCGAATCGCGCCTGACGCGTCGTTTGACCGAGCAGGAATGCCACCAGTTCCTGCACCTGGAGACCTGTCCGGAGGAGTGAGGAGTACCGTCCACGAATAGGCCCCAGTAAAGCACTGGGGATCACGAATACACGAACGAATCGGCTCTTCGTATTCGTTTATTCGTTTCCCGAATACTTTCTTCGGTCCTTATTCGTGGACGGTTTGGTTAGATATTCTCATAGAAACCCCCTAACCAATTCACATGGGCTTGTTGACTATTTAGTGCCGGCAGATCCTGCACCTGGAGAGCTGTCCGGAGGAGTGAGGCTAACCATCCACGAATAGTCCCCAGGAAAGCACTGGGGGTCACGAATACACGAATGAATAGGCTCTTCGTATTCGTTTATTCGTTTCCCGAATGCTTTCTTCGGTCCTTATTCGTGGA